>JACCDO011094652.1_pt1 | contig 14743 bp, 10 predicted proteins | sample 7446101 | NCBI WGS metagenome assembly JACCDO01 (sample SAMN15323440, study PRJNA562643) | freshwater metagenome | isolation source: river surface water | place: USA:Blue River Watershed | collected 2017-08-16
CTGCAACGGCCAGGGCAAGGTCAAGAAGCAGAAGACGCTGGAGGTCAAGATCCCGGCCGGCATCAACGAGGGCATGCGCATCCGCTCGGCGGGCAACGGCGAGCCCGGCGTGAACGGCGGCCCGGCGGGCGACCTCTACATCGAGATCCGCATCAAGCAGCACGATCTCTTCGAGCGTGACGGCGACGATCTGCACTGCACCATGCCCGTCTCGCTCGTCACGGCGGCGCTGGGCGGCAGCATCGAGGTGCCCACGCTGGGCGGCAAGGCCGAGATCGAGCTGCCCGAAGGCACGCAGCACGGCAAGACCTTCCGCCTGCGCGGCAAGGGCATCAAGGGCGTGCGCTCGAGCTACCCCGGCGACCTGTACTGCCACATCGCCGTGGAGACGCCGGTCAAGCTCACCGAGCACCAGAAGAAGCTGCTCAAGGAGCTCGACGAATCGCTCAAGAAGGGCGGCGAGAAGCACTCGCCCAATGCCAAGAGCTGGACGGACCGGGTCAAGGACCTGTTCAAGTAAGCCCGCGCTCACGCGCAAAGCCGCAGCGGCCCGCCCGGGCCCTGCGGCTTTTTTTGTGTCAATGGGCCGGCCCGACTGCATCCGCACGGCCCTGCGCCTAAAGTCACGTCAGGCCCTCACTCCAGGCAAACCAGCTCACGCTGCCGGTTGACGACGTCCTACAGTCAACGGGTTGCACGACCGATGACCCATCAGTGACCCGTACGAAGCGCGCGCCCACCCAACACCCCGGCCCCGGGCCGGTCATGGGGGTCGCATGTTCCTGATGGACGACACCATCCAGGACGCGTCGGCACTCATCATCGACAGCAATGCCACCTCACGCAGCCTGATGTCTGCGCAGTTGCGCGACCTGGGCGTCGGCACGGTGCGCCAGACGCCGCGCGTGAAGGATGCGCGCGTCATGCTGGAGCACCAGACCTTCGACATCGTGCTGTGCGACTACCACTTCGGTGGCACGGACGCGTCGGGGCAGGACCTGCTGGACGAACTGCGCCGCGAGGGCCTGCTGCCCTACTCCACCGTCTTCGTCATGGTGACCAGCGAAGCCACCTACGCCAAGGTGGCGGAGGCCGCCGAGGCGGCGCTGGACGCCTACCTGATCAAGCCCTACACCAGTGCCAACCTCGCCGAGCGGCTGGCCAGCGCCCGCTTGCGCAAGCGCATCCTGAAGGACATCTTCGAGGCCATCGAAAACCAGGATTTCGAGACGGCCGCCAACCTGTGCCTGGCGCGTTTCGAAGCCAAGGGCAAGTACTGGCTGTACGCCGCACGCATCGGCGCCGAGCTGCTGCTGCGGCTCAAGCGTTTCGACGACGCCCGGCTGCTGTACGAAGCCATCATCGCCGCCAAGACCGTGCCCTGGGCGCGGCTGGGTGTCGCGCGCGCCGAAGTGGCCGGCGGCAATCTGCAGAAGGCCCGGCGCACGCTGGAGAACCTCATCGGCGAGCTGCCCGACTACGCGGACTCCCACGACCTGATGGGCCATGTGCAGATGGAGCAGGGCGACCTGCAAGAGGCGCTGAAGACCTACCAGATCGCCACCACGCTGACGCCGGGCTGCCTGCTGCGGCTGCAGCGCTGCGGGGCGCTGGGTTTCTATGCCGGGCAGCGCGAGGAGGCGCTGCGCATGCTGGAGCGCGCCATGTCGCAAGGCCTGCGCTCCAAGCTGTTCGACATGCTCAGCCTCGTGCTCGTCGGCCTCATGCGCTTCGACCAGAAGGACTTCAAGGGCTTCAAGTACGCCCACGACGCGCTGACCGCCGCGATTGAACGCGCCCCGGGCTCCATCCGGCTGCGTCGCTTCGACCTCGTCTTTCGCGGCCTCGCATTCCTGCTGGAGCGCCGCGTCGGCCAGGCGCTCCTGATGGCGCGCGAGTTCACCGCCCAAGCCGACGAAGGCAATTTCGACCTCGAAGCCGCGTCGCTGCTGACGGCGTTGTGGATCCGCCTGTCCAGCCAGGAAGTCGAACTCGAGGAGATGATGCCCATCCTGAAGAACCTGGGCATGCGCCACTGCTCGGCCAAGGCCAGCACCGAGATCCTGGTGGCCATCTCCGAGGCCCACCAGGGCGCGGTCGACCAGTTCCGCGACTGCCACCATCAGATCTTCAGCGTCGCCGAGACGGCGATGCGCCACTCCATGCGGGGCACGGCCAAGGTGGCGGTGGAGCTGCTCATCCAGCAGGGCGGCCTGACGCGCAACGCCAAGCTCATCGACATGGCCGGCCTGGTGCTCAAGCGCCACGCCGACAAGATCGAAGAAGCCGCCGAACTGGCCGCGCGCATCGAGGCCCTGCACGCACGCTATGTGCAGCCCATGGGCAGCGATCATGCCAAGGCCCGCGCGACCGGCGGGCTGGCACTGCGCACCCATTCCACGCCGGCCGCGGCCTGAAGGTTCACCACCGTTTTTCCCGAGGCTTGCCGTCATGCGGGGCCGCGAGAATGCAGCCGGCCATTCCATCCCCCGCCCGGCCCCTCCCAGCCCCTCCCTCGCCACCTTGCCGATGTCCCTGCCCGCCCGTCTGCTGTCCTGGTTCCGCCCCGACACCTCCCGCCCCCTCACCCAGGCCTGGCTGGCCGCGCTGTGGATGGGCCTGCTGGCCAACTGGCCGCTGTGGAAGCAGTTGCAGGCCCAGCCCGGCATCGGCATCGGCTTCACGCTGGCCTTCGCCGGCATGGTGGTCGCCGCCACCGGCGCCGTGCTGAGCCTGCTGGCCTGGCCGCGGCTCATCAAGGGCGTGCTCGTCGTGCTGCTGCTGAGTGCCGGCTCGCTCGCCTACTTCATCGGCAGCTACGGCATCGTGTTCGATCCCACCATGGTCGTGAACATGGCGCAGACCGACGTGCGCGAGACCCGCGACCTGCTGAGCTGGAAGCTATTCGCCAGCCTGATCGTGCTGGGTGCCCTGCCCGCCTGGTGGCTGCTGCGTCGCCCGAAGGCGCCGGCGCAATCGGCGGGCAAACGGCTGGGCGGCAATCTGGCCGGCTTCGGGCTGGGCCTGGTGGCCATGGTGCTGCTCGCGATCAGCGTGTTCGCGACGCTGTCCTCGACCATGCGCAACAACAAGTCCATCCGCTACATGGTCACGCCGCTGAACGCCGTGTACTCGGTCAGCATCGTCGGCGTGCGCAGCCTGTCCGGCCCCAAGGGCCCGCCGGTCGTTATCGGCGCCGATGCCCACCTGCTGCCGCGCGCCGATGGCGCCAAGCCACCGCTGCTGCTGCTGGTCGTCGGCGAGACGGCGCGCTCCATGAACTTCAGCCTCAACGGCTATGCGCGGCCGACGAACCCGGAGCTGGCCAAGCTGCCCGGCACCAGCCTTGTCAGCCTGAAGGACGTGAGCTCCTGCGGCACCGCCACCGCAGCCTCGCTGCCCTGCATGTTCGCGCCGCAGGGGCGCAGCGGTTTCGATGCCGACAAGCCGCAGGAAAACCTGCTGGACGTGCTGCAGCGCGCCGGCCTGGCCGTGCTGTGGCTGGACAACCAGAGCGGCTGCAAAGGCCTGTGTGACCGCGTGCCCAACAGCCCCACGTCCAAGCTGCCCGAGGGTGCCGCGCCGCTGCCGACCAGCCTGTGCCACAAGGACGAACTCGACGGCGACGAGTGCTTCGACGAGGCGCTGCTGCACGAGCTGGACAAGCGCATCGCCGCCCTGGACCCCGAGCGGGTCAAGCGCGGCCTCGTGCTGGTCATGCACCAGATGGGCAGCCACGGCCCCGCCTACTTCAAGCGTTCGCCCGACGACCTCAAGGCCTTCCTGCCCGAGTGCAAGAGCAACCAGCTGCAATCCTGCGAACGCCAGCAGGTCGTCAACGGCTACGACAACACGCTGGTGACGACCGACCGCCTGCTGGCCCGCTCCATCGCCTGGCTGCAGACGCAGCAGACCTTCGATGTCGGCATGCTCTACGTCTCCGACCATGGCGAATCGCTGGGCGAGAACGGCCTCTACCTGCACGGCATGCCCTACGCGATGGCGCCGGCCGAGCAGACGCATGTGCCCATGATCCTGTGGGTGCCCGAGAACGGCGCGCTGGCCGCATCACTGAAGCCCGGCTGCCTGGCTGGGCTGCGTGACAAGCCGGCGTCGCACGACAACCTGTTCCACACCACCATGGGCTGGGTGGGCGCGCGAGCGAACGTCTACAAGCCGGAGCGGGACTTGCTGGCGGGTTGCCGAAACTGAAGACCTTGCGGGACAGACCGCCCGAGCGCAGCGAGTCGCTCTGTCCCCAACCGACTAAAAAAGATCTCCCTGCGCCGACGGCTTACGTGGCCGGTTGAACAGCGCCAGCTGCACCGGCCGGCGCTCGGTGCGCAGCCCCAGCTTCCCGGCGGCCCGACGCAGGCGCGCGCGCAGCAGCTCGGCCCACACGCCCTCACCCGTGAAGCGCGTACCGAAGCGGGCGTCGTTGTCCTTGCCGCCGCGCATGTCGCGGATGCGGGCCATCACGCGTTCGGCACGGTCGGGGAAATGCTGCTGCAGCCAGTCCTGGAACAAGGGGTTCACCTCCCAGGGCAACCGCACCGGGATGCTGAAGGCGCTTTGCGCGCCGGCCTCGGCCGCGGCTTCGAGGATGCGCTCCAGCTCCGGCTCGTTGATGAACGGAATGATGGGTGACACGCTCACGCCCACCGGCACGCCCGCATCCGCCAACGCCTTGATCGTGCGCAGCCGCCGTGCCGGTGCGGCGGCGCGTGGCTCCAGGATGCGGGCGAGGTCGTTGTCCAGCGTCGTGACCGACAGGTAGACCGACACCAAGCCCTGCGCGGCCAGGGGCGCGATGAGGTCGAGGTCGCGCTCGATGCCGCTGCTCTTCGTGACGACGGAGAACGGGTGCTGCGCCTCGGCCAGCACCTCGACGATGCGGCGGGTGATGCCGAGGCGGCGCTCGACGGGCTGGTAGGCGTCCGTCGCCGTGCCGAGCACCAGCGAGCGCGGCTCGTAGCGCGGCGACGCCAGCGTCTCGCGCAGGCGTTCGGCGGCGTTGATCTTGGCGACGATGCGGGTCTCGAAATCCAGCCCCGGCGAGAGGTTCAGGTAGCTGTGCGTGGGCCGCGCGAAGCAGTACACGCAGCCGTGCTCGCAGCCGCGATACGGGTTGATCGAATAGTCGAACGAGATGTCGGGCGACTGGTTGCTGGTGACGATCTTTTTGGCCAGCTCCTCGATGACTTGCGTGGCGACGGGCACATGCTCCTCGGCGGCCTGCTGGTCCAGCGAGCCCCAGCCGTCGTCGTACTGCTCGCGCTCGCGCTGCTCGAAGCGGTGCGGCATGGCCGTGGCCGTGCCGCGGCCCTTGATGGCGTCGATGGGAACCAGCGCCGGCTGGGCGGCGGCGATGCGGGAGGGCGTGCGCGACATACTGTAAATATATACAGCATTCCATCGATGCGCTGACAGACACCACGCGCGCCCCCGCATGGGACCAGGCGCGGTGAACCACCCCGCGCAAGGCGCACCGGCAGTTCCGGCCAACTCGCAAGTGCCGCCGTCGATTGACGAAGGCGCCGCCCCCATGACCTCAGGGTAGACCCCCATCCCGTCAGTAGACTCGCGCCGATGACCATGCCAGAACCCAGTGCCCCAGGCAGCGCCCGGTTGCGCGACCAATTCGACTACCTGCGGCTGCTGGCCGCGCGCGTGACCGGCGGCGCCGCCAACCAGATGCTGATGGTGGCCCTGGGCTGGCAGATGTACGACCTGACCGCCAGCGCCTGGGACCTCGGCCTCGTCGGCCTGGCGCAGTTCCTGCCGGCGCTGCTGCTGACACTGCCCGCCGGCCATCTGGTCGACTCGCATGACCGCCGGCTGCTGCTGGCCGCCAGCCTCGGGCTGCAGTTGCTGACGGCCACCTGCCTGGCGCTGGCCAGTGGCGGTGGCTGGGTCGGGCCGCATCTCATCCTGGCGTTATCGGTGGTGCTGGGCTGTGCGCGCGCGCTGCAGATGCCGGCGCAGCAGGCCTTGTTGCCGGCGCTGGTGCCGCCCGCCCTGCTGCCGCGCGCGGTCGCCACGTCCAGTTCGACCATGCAGGCCGCCATCATCGCCGGCCCGGCGCTCGGCGGCGTACTGTACGCGCTCGGCCCCTGGGCCGCTGGGCTCATCGAGCACAGCACGGCCCGCAGCGCCGCCGCGCACTGGGGCGCCGCCATCGTCTACGGCGTGTCGCTGGCGCTGCTGGCGGCGGCCGTGGTGGCCGTGCTGGCCATCCGGCACCGGCCGCTGCAGGCGCGCCGTGCAGCACCCGGCATCGCGCAGCTGACCGCCGGCATTCGCTTCATCTGGCAGCGGCCCGTCGTGCTGGGTGCCATCTCGCTGGACTTGTTCGCCGTGCTGCTGGGCGGGGCGACCGCCCTGCTGCCCATCTTCGTGCGCGACATCCTCCACACCGGCCCCGAAGGCCTGGGGCTGCTGCGCGGTGCGCCGGCGCTGGGCGCCGTGCTGGTGGGCCTGTGGCTGTCACGCCGGCCCATCGCCCGCCGCGCCGGCCACTGGCTGCTGAGCGCCGTGGCGGTGTTCGGCCTGTCGATGATCGGCTTCGCGCTGACCACGTCGTTCGCCGTCGCCTTCATCGCCCTGGCCGTCAGCGGCGCCGCCGACATGGTGAGCGTGGTCATCCGCCAGTCGCTGGTGCAGTTGGAAACGCCCGACGACATGCGCGGCCGCGTGGGCGCCGTCAACTCCGTGTTCATCGGCGCCAGCAACCAGCTTGGCGAGTTCGAATCCGGCGCGACGGCTGCACTGCTGGGCCCCGTGGGCTCGGTGCTGCTGGGTGGCGTTGGCGTGCTGGTGGTCGTCGGCGTGTGGTTCAAGCTCTTCCCGGCGCTGGCGCAGCGGGACCGGCTGCACCCCTGATGCAGGCACCCGCGCCAGTCAGCCCGCGCGGGGCGTGACGAACAGCGCGGAAGTCCACACCCGCGACTGGTCCCGCTGGCGGGCCGTGACGAACAACGGGTGCTCGATGCCCGCCGCCAGGCCCAGCCCGGCCAGGTCCACCTCGCCGGCCACGTCACGCGGCAATGCGTCGTCGGTGACGGGCTCCACGCTGAGGACGAGTTCGGTGCCCGGCAGCTCCTGCTGGAACGGGCCGCGCGCCAGCAGCTCCGCGCCGCTGACCTGCACCTCCACCTCCGGTGCATGCACGAAGGGCTGGCGCTTGAGCGGGCTGCCCACCTTCACGTAGCCGTCGATGGCCGCCTTCACCGTGATGCTCGCCTCGCGCAGGGCTCCCAGCGTCAGCTCGATGCTGTCGGTGTCGCCGTGCGTGGCGGTCTTGAAGCGCAGGGTGGTGGCGGTGTCGCGCCAGGTGGTCTGCTCCGGGTGGTCGAAACCATGGGCCTGCACGGCGCGGATGGGGGTGCCGCGCACCTCGATGCTGCCGTCCCAGTAGGCCCCGCGGTAGCGGTCCTTGATGCGCGCACCGCCCACGCGGATGCGCACCCGGGTGCCGGACCAGCCCAGCTCGCGATGCAGGTCGCGTGACCAGATGCACTGGTCGCCGCGGAACAGGCGCACCTGCTCCCAGCCGATGTCGCCCAGCAGGCGGTAAGACAGCGGCGTGCGGCCGTCCGTCTCGCAGACGTCGCCCATCCAGTGCTCGCCCAGCCGCAGCGAGGCGAAGCTGCGCTCGCCGGTGGTGGCAAAGGTGCGGCGCGCACGCAGCGCCTGGCCGACGCCCTGGCGGTCGAAGCGCGCAGCCAGCACGCCCGTGAGCCCGCCGCGCGAGCCGAAGACCGCCGTGGCCGGCACGCCGCCGCCGCAGCGGCCCTGGTGCTCGTCGCTGTTGGCGACAGCGCCAACGCGGTACCCGCGCGCCAGCGCTTCCGCGTAGACCCAATGGAACTGCCCCCAGGCTGACCCGACTTCCACCAGACGCTCCAACTGCGGGTGGTGCCAGTCGAGGTTGCAGCGCCGGCCGCCCACGTGGGGAATCATCAGGTGGCACTCGGGGTCATCGGCATAGGCTGCGTACAAGTCGTCGACCGGCCAGGTGCCTGGCCGGATGGCGCCCTGCGTGAACTCGTTCCACTCAAAGCTGCGCATCAACCGCCCCTGCTCGTCGAACGGGAAGCGCGGCTTGCCCTCACCCAGGAAGACGATGTTGCGATCGCCGCCAGCCGCGGAGTTGCCACACCATTCCGTGCCCGGGTAGCAGACGAAGCGACCCGGCTCGTTGAGCGAATGAATGAGCGCCACCGCCTGTGTCCAACGCGCCTCGGTGATGTTGAAGTCGTTGGCCGTGTAGCCCAGCACGTCGAGGCCGGCGACGTCGCGGCCGTAGCTGAGGTTGTAGCGCGTGTCGTTGGTGCCGATGGTGTCGTCGGAGTGCACGTGCAGGTCCGCATACAGCGGCCGCAGACCGGGCAACTCGGCCGTGGTGACGTAAGCCTGCGCCGCCAGGTTCAGTGGCGCCTGCGCCAGCTCGGCGTCGAGCCGCCACTCCCCGGCGGCGGGCAGCCGAAGCCCTGCCACGCGCGCCACGGCCCAGCCGTGGGCTGACAACTCGAACGGCCGGCTCTGCACGGCGCCGCCCGGCCCGTGGCAGGTCAGCACGCCTGCCAGCGGCGTGTCGTGGCAGGTGTTGCCCCAGGCGTCGTCCAGCCGCACCAGGGCGTCGAACGCCTCTCCCGCGCCCAGCAACCGCGGTGCGATCAGCTTCAGCGCGGCCGGCGGCCCGGGCACGATGTCGAGCTCGCAGTCGCCCGGCACCTCGGCGAACTTGGAGCTGCCCAGCGGGTCGATGAACATGCGCAGGCGAAAGCCCTTCTCCACGAAGCTCTGCACCCGTGTGCCTGCCCCGCCGTGGCGCCGGTCGCCCAGCCGGATGACGATGCGGTCACCGGGATTGAGGTAGCCGTCGACGATGTCGATCAGCACCGCTTTCTGGAACGGCCGCTCGTGGCCCTTCTGGTCGAAGCGCACCTTGAGGTGCTGCACCGTGGCCGGGCTCTGGCCCGGCACCAGCGGGCCCGCCTGGTACTCGGCCGACACGAAGTTCGCCGCTCGCGGATCGGCCGTCTGGAACAGCGCCCAGTCGGAATAGAACTTGAACGCCAGCTTGAGCCAGGCGCCGTCGGCCAGGCCCGAGGCGCCCACTTCGTAGACAAGCGTCAGCTCCGTCCACTCGCCGGCCACCAGTTGCCGCCGATCGCAACTCAGGCGCCCCAGGAAGGGCTTGCCCTTGTTCTGCGCGTAAAGCCCCAATGGAGCGATGTAGTCGCCGGCTTCGCGGCGCGGATCGAAAGCGTTGTTCATCGGTCCTCTCAACAATCTCAACAGCCGCGCCAGTGGCTGTAGCGCGCCTCCAGCCGACGGAACACGAGGCTCTCCGCCAGCCAGGCCATCAATCCGATCAACGCGATGCCCAGCAAGACCTGGCTGCTGTTGCCGATCTGGCCACCCGTGGAGACCATCCACCCGATGCCTTTGGACGCGCCGATCATCTCGGCCGCGATGAGCGCCCGCCAGGCCTGGCTGAAGCCGATGCGCAGCGCCGCCGTGATGAAGGGCAGGCAGGCGGGCAGGTAGACGAAGCGCAGCAGTTGCCGCGACGACGCACCCAGCGTGCGCGCCGCGCGCACCTCCCCCGCCTGGATGGACTGCACGCCTTCCTGCAGCGTGATGGCCATCGGGAACACGGCCGCCATGACGATCACGGCCAGCATGGAGGCCTCGCCGAGCCCGAGGAAGAGGATGATCAGCGGCGTCCAGGCGATGGGCGGGATGGACATGAACAGGCCGTTGACGGGCCCCATGAACAGCCGCCAGCCGGCCGACAGCCCCATCGCCGTGCCCAGCACAGCCGCCAGCAACGCTGCCAGCCCGAAGCCCGCCAGTTCACGCAGCAGGCTGGCGCCGAGGTGCCTGGGCAGGCTGCCGTCCTGCCAGCCGCGCAGGCCTTCGCGCAGCACATCCCACGGCGGCGGCAGCACGTACGACGGCATCCGCGCGGCCAGCCCCACCCAGGCCAGCAGGATCAACGGGATGGCCGCCCAGGCCAGCGCACGATGCCAGCGGAGCGTCGCCGCACGCTGGCGCGGCGGGCCGAGCTTGTCCAGCGCCACGGCGGTCATTTCGTCGCACCGCCGTTGGCTTTCAGCCAGTAGCCGGTGTCCACCACCTGCTCCACCTTCAGCGGCCGGGTGATGAAGCCCAGTGCGAGCGAGTCGTCCATCAGCCGCTGGATGAAGCGCAGGTCCGCGGGTTCGAGCGGGTCAGCCCAGCCCAGGCGCTGGCGCGCCTCCTGCACGATGGCCTCCGGCGCGAGCGTCCTGCCGTCGGCCGTCTGCACGGCCTCGAGCTTGAAGGCCTGGGCAATGAGCTGGTTGCTCTCGGTCGGCTGCTGCTTCAAGAAGGCGATGGCCTTGTGGTGGGCGCGCAGCAGCTTGACGACATCGGCCCCGCGCTCCTTCAGCGTGGCAACCGGCGCCATCACGACGTACCAGGGGTACTGCGGCAGTGCCCGGTTCACATCCAGCACGAGGCGCGCGTTGCCGCGCAGCAGCGCCTGCGACACGAAGGGCTCCCACAGAAAGGCAGCGTCGGCCACGCCGCGGTCCAGCGCCGCGTTCATGTTCGCCGGCGGCATGGGCAGGATGCGAACGTCCTGGTCGGGGTCCAGTTGCGCGTGCTCCTTCAGCACGAAGCCTCGCAGCAGCACGTCCATGCCGCTGCCCTTGGCCACCGAGGCCAGGCGCCGGCCGCGCAGGTCTGCCGCCGTCTTTACCGGCCCTGCGGCCGCGCCGATGACGGCAGCCTGCCCGAAGTTGACCTTGGCGAGGATGCGCGCATCCAGGCCACGCGAGAACCATTGGTAGACAGGCGGCGCGCCCACGTAGGCAACGTCCAGCTCCCCCGCCGCCAGCGCCTGCTGCAGCACCGGGCCGTCGCCGAAGGACTTGAGCTCCACGCTCAGCCCTTCCTCCGCGAAGAAGCGCTTCTGCTCGGCGATGACGGCCGGCGCATTCGCCATCGCGAACACCCAGCCGACGCGCAGCGGCCGGGAGTCGGCAGAGGCCGGCAGCGCCGTCAGCAACGAAGCAGCGGCAAGGACGAGGATCAGAAGCGCGGGGCGAACGGTGGTCATGCGGAGGCGGTGGTCACGTGGTCGATGCGATCGAGCAGCTGATCGCGCAAGGCCTGGAAGCGCGGCAGGCGAGTGGTGTGCAACACGCGGCGTGGCCGCGGCAGGTCGATGACGAACTCACTGTCGATGCCGCCCGGTGCCCGGTCCAGCACGACGACGCGATCGGCCAGGAACACGGCCTCGTCGATGTCGTGGGTGACGAACACCACCGTCTGGCCGAGCGCGGCCCACAGCCGCAGCAGTTCCTCGTTCATGTGGCGGCGGCTCATTGCGTCCAGCGCCGCAAAAGGCTCGTCGGCCAGCAGCAGCGCCGGTTCCGGCGCCAGCGCGCGTGCCAGCGCCACCCGCTGGCGCATCCCACCCGAGAGTTGGTGCGGCAGCTTGTGCGCCGCTTCATCCAGGCCGACCAGCCGCAGATAGTGCCGCGCGCGGGCGGCCTGCTCCGCCCTCGACAGCGTGGCCTGCATCCTGAGCCCGAAGGCCACGTTGTCCAGCACGTTGAGCCACGGAAACAGATGCGGCGACTGGAACACGTAGCCCAGCGCAGGCATCTCCGGGAACACGGCGGCCCCGTCGAGCTGCACCCGCCCCCGGTCAGGCGACAGGAAGCCTGACAGCAGGTTCAGCAACGTCGACTTGCCGCACCCCGATGGCCCCAGCAACACGACGAACTCCCCCGGCGCGACCGCGAGGTCCAGCCCCTGGAACACCGGCTGCACGCCAGCATGCGCGAAGTGAACGCCTGACAGCCGCAAGCCGGCTGGCGCGTGCGCCACGGCGGTGTGCCCGACCTGCGAGACCCGGGCAGCGTGAGGATGAATCGGCGACGTGTGCGGCATGGTGAGGGGCGACGGCTGGGGAAAGCGTGGCTGGCTGTCAGCAACCATGGCGTTAATAATACGTATTAATACAAGTCACCCTTATGCGGATATCGACTGACGATATGAGCAAGATCGCCGCCCCGGCCCCACGCACGACGCTGCCCCGGCAGAACGCCACATCGCTGTACGAGCAGATCGCTGCCCGGCTGATGGAAGAAATGGAAGCCGGCCTCTACGAGCCCACGGGCCGGCTGCCGTCAGAGGCGGACCTCGGCGAGCGATTCGCGGTGAGCCGGGTCACTGTGCGGCTGGCGCTGGACAGGCTGGTGCAGCAAGGCGCGGTGGTACGCAAACAGGGCAAGGGCAGCTTCGTCGCCGGCCACCAGATGCGTCACGGCCTGGACACGCTGCGCAGCTTTCATGAATCGCTCAAGCTGCAGGGCCTGCAGGCCACCATGCAATTGCTGGAAAAGAAGGTGGTGACGCTGCCAGCCGATGTCCGCCAGCGCTTCGCACCGGCAGCGCGCGGCCTGTTCGTGCAACGGCTGCACCTCGTCGACGACGAGACCATCGCGCTCGGCGAGAGCTACCTGCCCTACAAGCTGAGCGCATTCAGCTGGGCGCAGGTGCAGCAGCAGCCGGCCTACAGCCTGCTGGCTGACAAGATGGGCGAGGGGCCGGCACGCGCGGACATCGCCGTCGGCGCGTTGTCGGCCGATGAGCGCCTGGCGGGTGTGCTGCAGGTGGCGCCGGGCAGCGCGCTGCTGCTGATGCGCCGCACCTCGTATTTCAGCTCAGGCGCGTGCTGCGACTACACGCACTTCTACGTGCGGCCCGAACGCTACGAGTTCGTCATGAGCAGCACCTTCCGGGCGGCCTGAGCGGCCTGCGGCATGCAAGCCGATCAGTATTCGTCGCGCTCCACGCCGATATAGCCCGGCGCGAGGTTCTCGAACTTGGTGTGCATGCGCTGGAATGCCAGCTTCACGGTTCCGACTGGGCCGTTACGCTGCTTGGCGATGATGATCTCCGCGACCCCTGGCTCCTTGCACTCGTCCTTGGTGTAGTACTCATCACGGTAGATGAACATGATGATGTCGGCGTCCTGCTCGATGGCGCCGGATTCGCGCAGGTCGGACATCATGGGGCGCTTGTCGGGCCGCTGTTCCACCGAGCGGTTCAGCTGCGACAGCGCAATGACTGGGCACTTCAGCTCCCTCGCCAGCGCCTTCAGGCCCCGCGAGATTTCGCCCAGCACGGTCGCCCGGTTTTCCTCGTTGCCACCGCCGTTGCCCGTCATCAGCTGCAGGTAGTCGATGACGATCAGACCGAGCTGACCGCAGATGCGGGCCTGGCGACGGGCGCGAGCGCGCACTTCAGAGGGGCTCAGGCCGGGGCTCTCGTCGATGAAGATGCTGGCCTTGCCCAGCTTGTCGACCGCCTCCGACAGCCGCCCCCATTCGTCGTCGGCCAACTGGCCGGTGCGCAGATGGCTCTGGTCGATGCGGCCGATGGAACCCACCATCCGCAAGGCCAACTGCGCGGCGCCCATTTCCATCGAGTAGATGACGACGGGCAAGCCCTCGTTGATGGCCACGTTCTCGGCAATGTTCACCGCGAACGCCGTCTTGCCCATAGACGGGCGCGCCGCCAGCACGATCAGGTCGCCCGGCTGCAGGCCGGCGGTCTGCTTGTCGAGGTCGTAGAAGCCCGTGCGCACGCCGGTCACGTCCTGGTGGCCGGCCTCGGCCAGCTCGTTGACGCGGTCGATCAGCGCGACGACGAGGTTGTCCATGCTCTGGAAACCCTGGCGGCTGCGCGAGCCTTCTTCGCCGATGCGGAAGATCTTGCCCTCGGCCTCGTCGAGGATCTGCGTAACCGCGCGGCCCTGGGGGTTCAGCGCGGCGGTCGCGATCTCGTCGCTGGTGGCCACCAACTTGCGCAGGATGGCACGCTCGCGAACGATCTCGGCGTAACGGCGCAGGTTGGCGGCGCTGGGCACGCTCTGCGCGATGGAGTTCAGGTAGGCCAGCCCGCCGCATTCCTCGGCGCGCCCGACGGACGTGAGCTCGTCGAACACGGTCACCACGTCGGCCGGCTTGCCAGCGTTGATGAGCTTGCCGATGGCCGCAAAGATGTGCTTGTGCTCGAAGCGATAGAAGTCGCTGTCGGTCAGCAAGTCGCCCGCGCGGTCCCACGCGGAGTTGTCGATCAGCAGGCCGCCGAGCACGCTGTACTCGGCTTCGACCGAATGCGGCGGCACGCGCAGCCGCGCGACTTCGTCGTCTTGCGACGCGGAGGAGGAAGAAGCGGGAAGGATCGCGGACATCGCTTGTGGATAACGCTGTGGACGAGCTGGGCCCAACCGGTGGGTTGCGCGGGAAAACCCAGGCCTGAAAAACCGAAGGCCGAAACCCGGGAGGGTATCGGCCTTCGTTCGATGTTGCGGTGACTCGATGTCACCGCGCCATCAGGGGAAGCGAGGTTTACTCGGCTTCGGCAACCACCTGGACGGTGACTTCCACGACCACATCGGTGTGAGCCACGACGCTGACCGGGAACTCGCCCACGGTCTTCAGCGGGCCGTTCGGCAGGCGAACTTGCGACTTGGCGATGGCGGTGCCGGCCTTGGTCAGCGCGTCAGCCACGTCGGCGTTCGTCACGGAGCCGAACAGGCGGCCATCCACACCGGCCTTCTGGGCGATGCGAACGGTCTTGCCGGAGAGGGCTTCACCCAGCTTCTGGGCGTCGGCCAGCTTGGCAGCGGCGATCTTTTCCAGTTCGGCGCGCTTGGCTTCGAATTCCTTGA
>JACCDO011166014.1_pt1 | contig 14741 bp, 21 predicted proteins | sample 7446101 | NCBI WGS metagenome assembly JACCDO01 (sample SAMN15323440, study PRJNA562643) | freshwater metagenome | isolation source: river surface water | place: USA:Blue River Watershed | collected 2017-08-16
AACGGTGCAGAAGTCGAAGAAACGGCTGATTTTTATCCTGAGCTTTCCTGCAAAAAAGGTGATGTGCTTATTTGGCACGGTCAAGGGGAAAAGGGTACGTTCTTTGGTTGTACAGAACGTTTTACCCAACCATTTGATCCCAGTAAACTAAAAATTAGCTATCAAGATATGGATGGTTGGATGATGTTGACTACTATTGAATATGATGGTGAAGAGTTGTATGACAATGATTACTCTACTACAGGTAAGTGGGGAGAGACTAAATGGATTATCATTGGTGGTGAAGAAGAACTAGGCTTGGAAGAAGATTTTGACTTTGTTGAAGTTCGTGAGCCAGAAGATAAACCTCTACCTCGAACAGAATGGTATCCAGTTGAAATCAATCCAGTTAGAAATGGTGCGTATGAATGCTTGTTCAAACGTACAGAAGCAGTAGCTTGGCCATTTGATAACATGGATTTTGTTGAGTTCGATGGTACAAAGTGGAAGACTGACAATATAGTTGTTCAATGGCGCGGACTAACTGAGGAACACAAGTGAAACCTTGGGAAATTCAAGAGGCAGAACTCTTAGCACGAGAGAACGCCTACTTGGAAAGGTACAATTGGTTCGAAAAAATTATTGATAATCACCTTTTCTACTTGCTTTTTTTAGCAATAGTGTGTATGATTAGTTTCAACATAGGTTTGTTGATAGGTTTCTTAATATAAGCAGGAGTTAGTATGGTTACAATAGTAAAACACGAATGGCATCAACATGACCGCCAGTATGCAATCGAACTTGATGAAAGTTTGTTGAGTGAGATTTACCCTGATATGGAGAACGATGAAATCGATGCCCTGTTGAAAGAGATTGAAAACGGCAATGTATCTATTGATGAAGTCCTTGATGATGCCTACAACAATGATGTTGATATTGAATGGGACTTTCAATATGATGATTGCTGGACTGACCGCAAAGGTGGCTACGAAGTTACTTACGAACTAGGTGATGAATCTAGTTGGCATACTGAACCAGAAGAACCACCTGCTACACACAAGTGTACAAAGTGTCGTTGGGAGGGCAAGTCTTGGGAAACTCGTACTGCTTATACTGATGGACAGGGTGAAATCTTGCCCGATGACTGTGCTGAATGGCACGATACTAAAGATGTATGTCCAATGTGTGATAGTGAAATTGCTCTCACTGAATACGGTAAACAGGAAGAAGAAGAACGGGCAAAACGCATGGCTGAGATAGACGCTATGTTTGAAGATGACGAAGAAAGTTCATAAATACTACATGTTCCGAAAAATATTCTCATTTAGTAATGCCACTTTACTAGTCGCATTAACACTGAGTACCATCGCCGCGTGGTACTCTATCATTGGTTTGACCGCTATCTTTGCAGGTGCGGTTGTACCCATTATCATTATGGGTTCAGCACTTGAACTTGGTAAGATTGTAACAACAGTCTGGCTACGTAAGTACTGGTATCGTTGTTCAATGATAATGAAACTGTACTTAGTACCTGCTGTATTCTTCTTAGCTGTGCTAACATCCATGGGTATCTTTGGATTCTTATCTAAAGCACACATGGATCAAGGTATTGTTTCAGGTGACGCAGTTGCTAAAGTGTCCTTATATGATGAAAAGATTAGTATTCAGAAGGATATCGTAAAGTCTAGTAAAGCTATGTTGGCTCAAATGGATCAACAAGTTAACGACATTATGAGTAAAGGTGACAGTGAACGTTCGGTTGAGCGTAGTGTTGCCATTCGTAAACAACAGGCAAAAGAACGTGCGACATTACAAAAGGATATTGAGAACGCTAACAAGGAGATCCAATCACTTAACGAACTTCGTGCTCCGCTTGCGGCCGAAACCCGCAAGATTGAAGCTGAGGTTGGTCCTATTAAGTATATTGCTGCACTCATCTACGGGGATAACCCGGACCAGAATACTCTTGAAGCTGCGGTCAGATGGGTAATCATTATGCTGGTTGCTGTGTTCGACCCATTAGCTCTTGTGTTAGTTGTTGCTGCCAATCAAAGTAAAGAGTGGGACGAAAACATTGAAGAAGAATCTAAACTCAAAGAACAAGTTGAACATGAAAAAGTAATGGCTGACTTAGAAGGTCACAAACCTGACGCATGGGTTGCTGACGTAGGTGAGAAGCCAACGATAGAAGAAATCGAAGATTACACTGAAATCAACCATGAGTTACAAGAAGCAAGAGTAGTAGAAGAACCCTTCGTTGAAGAAGTAAAAGTCGAAGAAGAAGGTCCTATTGCAGATAAGCATCCATATTTGAATCAACCTTTCAAGCATTTTGAAAACTTGACTCCAATGGTTTCTCAGAAAGAAGAAGTTAAAGAAGTTGTGATTCAGGAAGAACCAGTCGCTGAGGTACCGTCGTTATCTCCGAACCCTGAACCACAAATTCTTGCAATGGGTATTGATGATGTAGAACGTCCAGGTGACTACGTAACACCACCGACCGAACTAGAGACTGAAGGAATTACAGAAGAACCATTTAAAAAACTTGATGGTGGGTACATAGAGTTCGAAGGTAAAAAAATGCACGAGCGTGTATTACAAACAATCAGACCTGATTTGTTTGCAATCTTGCCAGATGACATTGATACAAACTTCGGAACAAACTTCCCACAACAAGCAATGTTTGGAAGCATGTTTGTTAGAACTGATTTTATGCCACATAGACTTTTTAAGTTCAATGGTCGTAAATGGATTGAAGTCAACAAAGAAACCACTGATACATATTTGAGCGCAAACGAGTACGTTCAATTCTTAGTAGACAAGTTGGCTACAGGTGAATATGATCCTGAAATGCTAACCCAGAGCGAACAGGATGTTATCCAAGGATTCTTAGAATCAAAAAGTAGTACTTAATACTGCATACAAAAAGCCCCGATTTTGGGGCTTTTTTGTGGATAAAACGGTCATACCCCTAGAAGCCGCATGAATAGTGGCTTACAGCAGGGGTTAAAAAGGTTGACAATAAATGGGTTTGGGTATATAATATATCTCATAGACAGTTAAGAAAAGGACTCGAAATGACCAAAATGTACAGTTTCACACCCAATTGGGTTTGGTACTTGTTTGGTAGTTTGGCTCTGTTTGTAGGTGGTGCAATTATTCTTGCTATGTTTAACAAGGTTTTGGGCACCGAAACTGTATTAGAAACTTTCCCCGGAACCAAGTCAGTTTGTACCCGTCAAGAGTACAACTATAGTGTTAAGCATACAGTTTGCAAAACTTATGCTAGTGTCCCTGCTACATGCACTAAAAAAGAACTAGTTGGCCCAATCTTTGACCCTATCATTCACACAGAATGTGAATAAAACGATTGACAATAAATCGTTTTGGGTATATAATACTTGTATTGATTGATTAAAGGAGTTGCTATGACAGTCAAGCGTTTCAAACAGTCTGCCCGTTTTCGTGTTAATGTCGGTGAGGCTTCATTCTATGCTACCGCTAAACAGATTCGCAACGGCGTCGGCGATTTTGTTAAGTGCAATGCCGCAACTCAAAAAGCACTGGATGCGCTTGAGTTCACCCGTTCGGGTACAGGTGCCGCTGACCAGTGTGCTGTAGGTCTTGCAGGTACTTGGGAAGGTCTTCAAGTTCAACTCAATATTGCCTAAAGGTAATACTTATGTCTTACGTTTCTTTTATACCAAAACATTCGTATCAACCCCGTAAGGGTCTTGAAGGTCCATTTGCATACCCTTCAGGTAAAGTATTGTATTATGATCCTAAAGAAGGAAAGTACTACGATCCTACTACCGACTTCTATCTGGAGCATGAGGAAGCATCTATCTTTTTGAATGAGATTTTTGATACCTTACGCAAAGGTTGACAATAAGTTGATTCGGGTATATAATATTAACATATTTTTCACACACAGGAGTTTGAAATGAAAAAGTCACTTTCTATCATCGCTATTGCAGTTGTACTAACTGCCTGCTCAAACACAGGTCTCAAGGCACCTGTATCTGAACAAAAACTAGCCACTAGTTTTGTCTCTGAAAAAATCAAAATCGAAACCAAGTGTGATTGGTTCGGTATGGGCAATGATTGTAAAATTGTTGCTATTGAATCTGTAGGTACAGCACCCGCGAACGGTGGCACTACAATGAATCGCAAGACTGCATTGATTCGTGCTGAAATGAATGCCAAGTCTAATGTGGCAATGTTCTTGAACGACCAGGTGTCTACTACCCGCGTTCAAACTACAATCGCAAAGAATATTGAAAAGGCTAAAGACCGTGTCAACTCAGGCAAGGACGATGGTACTACAGTTGAAATGACTGACCAAGAAGCTAAGAATATCTCGTTGCGTGAAAACACCAACGACACTGCTATTCATCTAACTGAAACTGTTCGCACATCGGCATCAGCAATCTTGCGAGGTTTTCGTAAGATTGATGAAAGAGTGATTGGCGACCAAGAAGTTGCTGTTACTGTTCGTTGGGATTTGCAATCCAACAACTCTCGTAAACAACTTCTCCAGTTGATGCAATGAAACAATTAATCACGATAGCCATGCTGTCTTTGTTGACGGCATGTGCTAGTAACCCGTCAATCAAAACATCAGGTGATATCAAAGGGCAAGAGACTATTCGTGTCATTGCCTCAGGTAATACACCAGATGAAGCAAAGCGTAACGGCTTTCGTAGTGCGATTGAAATTGTAGTAGGCTCTGTTATTGTAAGCGAAAAAGAAGCATACAACGACAGACTATTGAAGAACCAAATCATTGAACACAGTGCAGGTTATGTTGATGATTTTAAAATAATTAACAAATACCCATCTGGTTCAGGTGTCACTATGGTAATGGATGTAACTGTTAAAAACAGTGTTATTGCATCTAAGTTACTGAATCGTAGCGAACCATCAAATATCAATGGCGAACGTTTGGATGTTCAATATAAGACTTACATGGAAGAACGTGGTACAGGTGATGCGTTCCTTCACACAGTTTTGAAAGATTATCCATCTAAGGCGTTGAATGTGCAACAAGGTAAAGTCGAATACATGTTGAACGGAGATAGAGGAACTGTATTTGTCATTCCATTTGTCGTGCGCTGGAACTACAATTATGTTAAAGCGTTAAACGAGGCTTTGAGTAAAGTACAAGACACTGGATCGGATAGATTTTTTGACCCTAAGTGTATGTGCTATATTTCACCTGAGCGTGTTGTAGTGATGGCAAAGGATCCCAAAGATTGGTTGATTGGTTCTAAAAACACATATCATTTTAATGACAGTGTACGTGCCAATAACATTGCAAGTTATTTGAGTTCAAAGCCCTATGTTAAAATTAGTTTCATCAGTCATTCAGGTAGAAAACTACAAGAAAACTGTGTTGGTTCTGATTATGTTTGGGCTAGTGTTCGCAACTCAGGTTTGTTTGAGGTGTGGGGTAATGTAGTAGAAGAAGGTAAAATTACAGTTGAAGTAAGACGAGGCACTCCTTTGTACAAAGATATGGATAGTCTTAATCGTATCGAAACTACAATGGTTGCCTCAGATAAGTGTAATAGTTGATTTTGTTCTGGTTGTAGTATACAATGATAAGTATAATATAACCAGAACTTTTCATGTCAGACGAAATTAATTTAAGCCATTGTAGCTTCTGTGGCAACAGTAAAGAAGCAGTAAAAAAGTTAGTCGTAGGAGACAAAGTTGCTATATGTAGTGACTGCGTTGAATTGTGTCAGGATCTCATTAATGATGAGCAAAAAGAACCTGAGGTAGTTGACCAACCCCAGTATGACCCTGAGATAATTTGCGAGTATCTTAAAGAAAGAGTTATCGGCCAAGATGACGCAAAAAAAGTTCTAAGTGTAGCTATTGCTAATCACTATAAAAGAATCACAAACCCTCCTAAAGACTTAGAGATTCAAAAGGGCAACGTTCTTATTGTGGGCCCAACTGGTAGTGGTAAAACATTACTTGCCAAGACTGCCGCACAATATCTCAAAGTGCCCTTTGTTGTAGCAGACGCAACGAGTTTGACAGAAGCAGGATATGTAGGTGACGATGTGGAATCTATGATATCTATGTTAGTGAATGCCGCAGGCGGTGATGTATCATTAGCAGAGCGTGGTATTGTATTCGTAGATGAAATCGATAAAATTGCTAGAAAAGGTGAGAGTTCAAGTATTACCCGTGATGTGTCAGGCGAGGGTGTACAACAAGCATTGCTTAAATTGATTGAGGGTACTACTTGCAGAATCCCCAATCAAGGTGGGCGCAAACATCCCGGCAGTGATATGAATGAAATCAACACTAAGAATATCTTGTTCATTGCTGGCGGGGCATTTGTGGGGTTAAAGGAAATCGTTGCCGGTAGAGAAAAAGGAACTAGCATTGGGTTTAGTGCTAGTATCAAAGATAAAACAGTTGAAGGTGACTTGAGTAAGGTTACCCCTGATGATTTAACTAAGTTTGGAATGATTCCAGAATTCATTGGTCGCTTCACTACAACAGTAAGTATCCAGAATCTGTCAAAGGAACAATTGGTCAAAGTATTGACGGAAGTTAAGAATAACTATATTAGCCAATACAAGTATTTGTTCAGTTTGGATAACATCAAACTAGAGTTCACTAAAGAAGCCCTAGAATTGATGGCAGAAAACACACTCAAACTCAAAACAGGCGCACGTGGTCTACACACTGAGATTGAAAGGGTGCTAATGCCACACATGTACCATGTTAGAAAATACCGTGAAAATAACATTACCGAGCTAAATATAGATGAAGGAAATGTTTTAGACCCAAAACCACTAATATGAAAAAAGGCAGACGAGTTTACGTTAACGACGGTAATGTAGAAAAAGCATTACGTAAGTTTAAAAAGAAAATCACAGAACAGGGACTCCTACAGGAAGTTAGGGATCGCCAAGAGTTCGTGAAACCAACAACACAACGCAAAATTAAAGCTGGACAAGCCAAAAGCCGCTGGAAGAAACACTTGCGTAGTCAATCACTTCCCCCAAAACTATTTTAACCAATAATATACAAATATTTTACGCAACCGTGTAAAATATATAAGTATCTGTAGATGCTGTAAAGGTCTACAGTTTTTAAATCTTGCTTTTTAAAGGAGAAACAAATGAGCAAAGTCATAGGTATCGACCTCGGTACAACCAATTCGTGCGTAGCCATCATTGAGAATGGCGTAACAAAAGTAATCGAAAACTCAGAAGGCGCACGTACAACCCCATCAGTTGTTGCTTACACCCAAGATGAAATCTTAGTAGGTGCATCAGCAAAACGTCAAGCTGTAACAAATCCCAAGAACACAATTTATGCCGCAAAAAGATTGATTGGACGTAAGTTCAAAGAAGAAGCGGTACAAAAAGACATTGGCTTAATGCCATATCAAATCGTAGAAAACTCAAACGGTGACGCATGGGTTAAAGCACAAGACAAAGACTTAGCACCCCCACAAATCTCAGCAGAAGTTCTACGCAAAATGAAGAAGACTGCCGAAGATTATCTAGGTACAGAAGTAACTCAAGCCGTTATCACAGTACCAGCATACTTTAATGACAGTCAACGTCAAGCAACTAAAGACGCAGGTAAGATTGCCGGTCTAGAAGTTTTGCGTATTATCAACGAACCAACAGCGGCTGCATTGGCATACGGTGTTGATAAAGAGAGTAAGCAGGATCGCAAGATTGCTGTTTATGACTTAGGTGGTGGTACGTTTGACGTTTCAATTATTGAATTGGCAAACGTTGATGGTGACAAACAAATCGAAGTATTGTCAACGAACGGTGACACATTCTTAGGTGGTGAAGACTTCGACCAACGTATTATGGATTATTTGGTTGATGAATTCAAGAAAGAGTCTGGCGTTGACTTGAAGAAAGACACACTAGCGTTGCAACGTTTGAAAGAGGCATCAGAAAAGGCAAAGATTGAACTTTCATCAAGTGCCCAAACTGACATCAACTTGCCATATGTTACAGCAGACGCAACAGGTCCTAAACACTTGAATGTTAAATTAACTCGTGCTAAGTTTGAATCATTGGTTCAAGATTTAGTTGACCGTAGCTTGGCACCATGCCGTCAAGCAATGAAAGATGCGGGTGTGACTGCAAGCGACATTGACGAAGTTATCTTAGTTGGTGGTCAAACACGTATGCCTAAAGTACAAGAGGCAGTTGAGCAATTGTTCGGTAAAGCACCTCGCAAGGATGTTAACCCAGACGAAGCTGTTGCCGCAGGTGCTGCTATTCAAGGTTCTGTTCTAGCAGGTGACCGTACTGACGTTCTATTGTTAGACGTTACTCCGCTATCATTGGGTATCGAAACAATGGGTGGAGTATTCACTAAAGTCATTCAAAAGAATACAACTATCCCAACTAAGGCTTCACAAACATTCAGTACAGCAGAAGATAATCAACCAGCTGTTACTATCAAAGTTGGTCAAGGTGAGCGTGAACTATTCAAGTTCAACAAAATCTTGGGTGAGTTTAACTTAGATGGTATTGCACCGGCACCACGTGGTATGCCTCAAATTGAAGTTACATTTGATATTGATGCAAACGGTATCATGCATATCAGTGCTAAAGACAAAGGCACTGGTAAAGAAAACAAAATCACTATCAAATCTGATTCAGGTTTGAAAGAAGATGAAATTCAACGCATGGTACAAGAGGCAGAAGAAAATGCCGAAGCCGACAAGAAACTTGTTGAGTTGATTCAAGCACGTAACGGTGCAGAAAGTACATACAACAATTTTAAGAAAGACTTTGATGAATACAAGGATCAAGTCACCGAAGAAGAACGTACCAAAGCAGAAGAAGCATTCAATGCGTTGAGCGAAGCTATCAAAGGTGAAGACGTTGAAGCTATCAACAAAGCCAATACAGATTTGTATCAAGCAATTGGTCCAATCACTGGTAAAAAATATGAAGCCGAAGAAGCTAAAAAGAAAGCTGAAGGCACAACAGAATCTAAGGCAGATGATAATGTCGTAGATGTAGAGGTTAAGGAAGCTAAGTAACCTCAACTAAAGTAGGGTGCCATATAGTATGGGCCCTACACATTTCTTGCTTATTTAAGGAGATTAAAATGACAGATAGAAATACATTAACATTACGTTCGTTGGATATCCCAACAATTCATAAATTTGGAATCGGCTTTGATTCTATGATTGATGAAATTATGCGCATGAGTTCAGCGCAACAATCACTGAACTACCCACCATACAACGTCTTAAAGATGGACGACAATAATTTTGTTGTACAACTAGCAGTTGCTGGATTTGATGAAGGTGATGTCCAAATTAGTGTAGAAGGTCAAGTATTGACTATTTCGGGTAGCACCAATAAAGATAACAAATACGGTGCTGAATATTTGGTTAGAGGAATTAGTATGCGTAACTTTGAACGTACCTTTACTTTGGCAGAACATGTCGAAGTAAGAACAGCAGAAGTTACAAATGGTATTTTGTCAATAGAATTGGAACGAATCATACCAATTGAGAAGTTACCCAAGAAGATTGATATTAAGTACAATAAATAATATAATATAGATGTTATCAACACTGTGGGTAGGAAACTACCCACACTTCGGAAACTAATATGCCACAAACAGATACAAGTACTAAAATCACAATCAAACCAAATACAACAATCGCAGAACCTCCAATGTTCAAAGTCATCTATATGAATGACGACCTAACAACAATGGAATTTGTAGTTTCAAGTTTGATTGAGCATTTTAATTATACAAACGACACAGCAGTGAATATCACTACTGGGATCCATGAATCAGGATCAGCGGTAGTAGCAATTTTACCGTATGAGATTGCAGAACAAAAGGGTATTGAAGTAACACTTGATGCACGTAGTCAAGGCTTCCCCCTACAAGTTAAGATTGAAGCTGATACTTAAAGTTCAATCTCAAATCGTTTAGCCCAGTAAGGGCTTTTACGATGCGATGAGTTATTAATATAGTGGATGCCCGATTTTATGGCATCCACACTTTTTTCATAGCTGCCAAAAATCCAATGAGTGATTTTTGATTCAGTATCATTCGTTAGAGCAAGCGTAAGACCTATATCATCAGCCAACTCAGGTACTTCCCCGTAGTATAATTCTTTGTCGGGTACTGAATGGCTAATCATCACAATCTTTTTAACATCAACGTGTAACTGTAACTTTTCTACAGTACTACAAATGTAACTCAGGTCTTCATGGTATAGCATTTCATACCTGATTTGTTCAATACTATCTACCGGGTTATAATTGCCATACCAGCCGTTGCAGCCAACTAATGCTATACTATCAACAACTACCACGTTGTTGTGTAAGTATACTACGTTCTTGTAATTCTTACATAGTTTAGTTATTTCATTGACTCTTTTGTGATGATCCACAAGCGATTCGTATTCTCCGGAGCCGTCGATATAGAAAACCCCGTGGTACAATTTGGACAAATGTCCTAATGTATCTTGTACTATTACTTTGTCGGAACTTATGTTGCCTGATATTATACAATACAGACTAGTTGATTTACCCTCCCAATTGAAAGAGTCATCCTCAGTTAAGTTCAAATCGCTTATTATGTCAAAGCCAATATTCATTATAGTATTTATATGGCAAAAGGGACAGTGTCCCTTTTATAGTAGCATATTATAAATTATGCTTTTGGCTTTTTAGGCTTAGCAGGAGCCTTTTTGGCTGCTGGTTTAGCTGGCGCCTTAGCTTTTGGTGCTGCCTTCTTAGGGGCTGCCTTCTTAGCTGCTGGTTTAGCTGCTGGCTTTTCCTCTACTACAGGTGCAGTTACAGGTGCAACTTCAACAATAACAGGGGATGCCTCTACTACAGCTTCTTCCTTCTTGCGTGAAAACAAGTATGCGACGGCTGCAACAATAACAGCGATTCCAATGATATATTCCATGTTTTTTCTCCTTGTACAAGTTAAATGGACAGTTTATTTAGTATCTGTATACTTAGCGCAAAAATTTTCGGTTAAATACGTAATCATGCTATTGACTAACTTAGAGCTTAGGGAATTTATGAGTTTACCATTGCCCACTAGAAGTGAGCAGAAGCGCCTATTATTTCGTCCTAGCAAGCATCTAGTTCATCACACGTATGAACTCATAAATTACGAAGTCTTTAACAACTCACTACCCAAACCTAAAATAGAGGTACAATCACATTGTCGCAAATATTGGGGAATGTGTATGGGTCATACACATAGAACTGTTACGGGTAGTTATTGTACTATTAGAATGATGGACAAGTGGTTCTGCCCTCAATGGTTCATAACAACACTAGCACACGAAATGGTGCATCAATATCAATGGGATATTATAGGTCCTGAAAGAGAACAAGAAGGTAAAGATTGGTTAATGAGTCACGGTCCTAGCTTCTATCAATTTAGACCTTACCTAGAAGAACACAATATATCATTAAAAACGGCGCATTCTCAGCGCCGTTGGTTTAAGCATCAGGATTTGTTTAAGGCTTGATGTTCGGGTTCTGAACTACATTGCCGTTTCTGTCAACTAACACAACATCCTTAGTACCACTCTTACCGATACCACGTGTCAATGTAACACCCAATGTTCTCAATCCTGGGAGAGGATTGTTTCTATCTTTGTTGTTACGAATCAACCAGACCATCATGTGACTTTCTGGGATTTCTTCTTTTGTTGTGATAACAGCGTGACATTGAACAAGAATGTTATTCTCTACTTGAGTGTAGTGTTCAGGCTTAAATGTTTGAATAACAACTCCACCTTTTGGATTCAAGTCAGCTCCGAAGATAGCATTCATTGCTTCTTCTTCTGTTGGCTCTACTACGATTTCTTTGTTCAATGCATAGTACTCACGACCTGCGTCATCTTTAAATTTCTGAAGTTGAATCACTCCTTGTTTTTGTAGTCTTGCTAAGATTTCTTTTGCTTTAGCACCGAACAAACTGTCAGCACTTTCCCACATATCAGCATCTAGTTTTTTGATACTGATTGGCAATTGACCTTTGCTACTAGACAACACAACATCGGCTTTTTTGCGTTCTGCTGTATCACGACCTTTAATGTCTACGTTAGTGCAATTCTTAATAGTCATCTTCTTACCACGAGGGTCTTGGAATGTGATATTAGCAGTACCGTAACGTTGAACTACTGATTCAATGAAACTAGCCAATTCAACTTCATTCGCTACACCTGCACTGTTGTCACCTTGTTTGCCGATATCCTTAACTAACACAGCGATTGGACTATCATCGAAAACGATACCACCCAAGCTACCTAGTTTTGTTGACATTATGTACTTTGGGTTGAACTCGGGCAACAACTTTTGTAATCCAGCTAATACATCATCCATAACTGATTTACGGAATTCGTTCTTCTTTGCACCATCGGGGATTTGGACTAGAACTTGAAGTTTGTTTCCAGTGACCTTAATGTGTTCACTTTCAAAACCTAGTTTACCCAATGCTTGTGTAACTTGGTCTCTGCCCAAAATAGGCAATTCTGTTACTGGATTGGGTGCTTTCTCAGCCAAAACAGTTGCAAATTCTGTGTATCTCATATACAATCTCTCAAAGTAGTTAATGAAGTGCTCATTATAGCACCGATTTAGTATTTATCGCAATTTTTTTAAAAAGGAATCTTATGAGTTTAGTCCCCATTGTCGTAGAAACAACAGCTAAAGGTGAGCGTAGTTATGACATTTATTCACGATTGATGCGTGACCGCGTGATTTTGCTAGAGGGCGAAGTTCATGACCGTATGGCAAACTTGATTGTTGCTCAACTATTGTTCTTGGAATCAGAAGATGCTACGAAAGATATTTCTATGTATATTAACTCTCCTGGGGGAAGCGTCACCGCAGGGATGGCTATCTACGACTGTATGCAATTTATTAAACCTGACGTTCAAACGATTGTTATGGGTCAGGCTTGTTCTATGGGCTCTTTGCTTGCCCAGGCAGGAGCGCCGGGTAAGCGTTTTATGCTACCTAATGCCCGACACATGATTCATCAGCCTTCTGGTGGCGCACGTGGTATGCAAAGTGATATCGAAATTTCATACAAGGAAATCACTTACTTGAAAAAGCGTTTGACTGAAATCTATGTTGAACACAATAGCAAAGGCAAAACATACCAAGATTTTGAGCGTGATATGGATCGTGATAAGTTCATGTCAGCCCAAGAGGCATTGGACTATGGTTTGATTGACGAAATTGTAACAAAACGAAAGTAAAAGATGACTGAGAAAAAGACACCTAAGGTTGAGTTTGCGCCCGGTTGCTTTGACCAATTCGATGGGACTCAAGAGGAGCTGGATGAGCTTGTAGCAAAAATTCAGGAGATGGCGGAGAGCGGTGAGTTGGTAGAAAATGCCGTCTTACTTGAAGATTGCATTGATGACTTATCAGAGGAAGAACTAGCAGAACTTTTTAGCCAACTCCCGTCTGAATACGACGGTCCTCAGACTCGACATTAAGTTGTTGCTTTTTAGCAACAACGTACCCAAAACTTGACAATAAATCGTTTTGGGTATACAATACATGTATTGATTGATTAAAGGAGTCTTAAATGTTTGCATCTACTACACGTTCCCGCGCTTTGTTGAAACTTGCTTTTAAAGCCGCTAGAGTAGAAGTTCCCTCGCATACTTATACTGAAAAGACTTCCGAGCGTGACCCAAATCGCCGTTCTGTCGTGTTCCCAGTTCACGTTGATTATGTTGAAGATATCATGCACTTTGCTACTACTATGTTTGAGGAAGTAGGTTACACCGAATCAATGCCTAAAGTATCAATCTGTAAAGATTATTCAGGTTACATCCGAGCTTACATTCGTGTTATTGCTTACAAAGAATAATAAAGTACTAATTTTTAAGTATACCCAAAACTTGACAATAAATGGTTTTGGGTATATAATATAGTCATATTCAGTTAATACAAGGAGTTGAAAATGGAACTATCAGCAGGCACCAAGATTCGTTATACATCAGCCGCGGGAACTCGTGACGCTGTAATCAAAAGTATTACAATTGGACCGACTGCTAAACCCGGTTTTATGAATACTTGGTTGACCCTTGAGATTCCTGTTCAGACTGGTGTAAAGTTTAGTACTACTGTGCAAATTACAGGGGACAACAACAGCCTCAAAGCATTCAAAATAGAAAAAATGGCTTGACAATAAATCATTTTGGGTATATAATATAGTCATATTCAGTTGATACAAGGAGTTCTAAATGTCACAAGCTAATCAACCCTACTATGGTATGTTTACTGACTTCGGTAACGATGCAGTTGACGCTATCGTTCGTAGTGCAAAAGTACTCAATTTCACTTGGCCCCAAGTTGTAGCAGAACTCCAAAGTCTCGCTGACCGTTTCCCTGAGGATTTCGGTGAAGCTACTGACACAATGGTTCGTGAAATGGTTTACGACAAACTTGGCTATTGACATTAAAACCAAAATCGTATATAATACTTGTATTGAATCAGAAAAAGGAATCTAATGATTATCAACTCAGCACCCCAGAACGAAGCTATCGTATCCAATGTCGGTGAGATTGGTGAGTTCCGTATTCGCAACAGTGCTAAGGCTTTCAACATCCTGAGTTCAGGTTTGTATGCTAACAAGGTTCGTGCTATCATCCGTGAATTGTCATGCAATGCAGTTGATAGCCATGTAGCCGCAGGTAATACTGATACACCTTTTGATGTTCACTTGCCTAATCAACTAG
>JACCDO010902646.1_pt1 | contig 14739 bp, 18 predicted proteins | sample 7446101 | NCBI WGS metagenome assembly JACCDO01 (sample SAMN15323440, study PRJNA562643) | freshwater metagenome | isolation source: river surface water | place: USA:Blue River Watershed | collected 2017-08-16
AAAATCTTCATATTTTTGATTTTCTTTCTCGAAATTAAAATCAACATTTACTATGAAAAGTTCCTCAAGTTCATTATAATCTCTTCCAAACTTACTTTTCTTATCATACTCCTCTTTTAATGAAGAATCCATTAAAATATCATATGCTTCTGTTATTTCCGAGAATATAGACTCATCACCACCTTTATCAGGGTGATGTGTGAATGAAAGTTTATAATATGATTTTTTTATTTCTTTTTCAGTACTTTCGTGATTTACTCCTAAAATATTGTAGTAGTTTTTATTGAAGTCCATTTTCTTCTAATTTATTTTCTATTAGTTGTATGCAGAAATTACAAAGAAGATTAAATTTACCACTAATAGACTGTGGTATTTCAATAGGTCTAAAAGACTCTATACATAAATGTATATCTAACCAACTAGGGTTTATTTTTAAATTTATTAAAATATTAGATATATGATACTTATCAAACCCATCAGTATTTGTGAATGAAGAGGCAAATTTATTTTCCTCAATATGATTATTTCTTTTTTCCTGATATATTTTATAATTTTCATCAAATCTTTTGAAAAAATTTGACGACCAGGTATCAAAAATTAAAGCATCGGCATCTAATAGTGAATCAATACTCTCAAAATCTTTTTGAGATAGAATTAAATCTTTAGTAATAAATCTTTTGTGAAATCCCATTATTCTTCAGTATTGAATTTTTTTTGAACATATATTGCCTTTTTTATCTCTTCTCTCCTTTTAATAGACTTCTTTTTAAAGTTTTTTCTATTTCTAAGTTCTTTCATAATACCAATACTATCAAATTTTCTCTTGTACTTTTTAAGAGATCTTTCTAATGAGTTTTTATCCTTTACTTCAATTATAATCATAATATTGTCTTTAATTTTATATCTCTTATGAGTTGTTTGCGTTGATCCGTTGACATATCTTTAAAATCACTATAAGTAATATCGTATCCGAGAGCTGCTAAGACTAATTCGAAAAAATCAGTCATATCTGAGTTTATTGATATCGCGGTGTCCCAACTTCCCGAACTACCGCTATAAACAAGATTTTGATTTCCAACTAATGTTGTTGATGTCGTTATATTATTTAAAGTTCCCATAAATTATATATTTTAAATTCCTAATTGGTTTAATTTAACTTCCCTTTCCCAAGATTTAAAAAGTGATTTTAATTCATCATTATTATCATAATTTATTTCATGATAGTCTGATTGTAATTCCAAATCAACTATTTCAGAATCCTCCGTGGTCGTTAATTCAGTTACAAAAGAACCATAATATCTAACTATTGTTAGTTTATCATTATCTAAAATAGCTAATGCTAAAGATCTTTTCCAGGATTTGTTAAATTCATCTCTTAAATATTGGTAGTAATTCCATTTAATGGAAATATTTAAAATACTTCGGGTGTCACCCAATGGTTTAATAATTTGAGCAGTTTTAGAACTGAAAGTATTTTCAACCCATTCAATTGGAATTATAACATCCTTATTATCATCTAAAATTAGATACGACTTCATTTAAACAAATCATTTAATTTATATTCTCTTCTAATATTGGATGAGTTTAAGACAAACAATTTCAATCCATCAATCCTTGAAATACCACGATATTGCATAGAAATATTTCTACCATCTACTTCTTTAAGAAAAACATCTGATTCGATAGGAGTATTCTCTAAGGTTAATATATTGGAACATTTATCATATTCAAATTTTATATTATAAAAATAGTTCTCAAAAAACTCACCATCAATATCATATTTTATTAAAATGTTATTGTCCATTTTCTATTAATGTATCAAAATTAACTTCTTCAATATTTGAAAATATTTCCTTATTAATTCTTATGATTCTATCAAAGTTCTCATGGTTTAAAAGTGCGTGATGTACTACAAAAATATTAATGTTGTAATCATTAGAGAATGATTTTAACAATAATAAAATATCAGATATACCCTCTAAATCAATTGAGGAAAATACTTCATCTAAGAAAAGTACATTTATATGTCTTTTTGTTCGAATAAGTTTTAAATATGCTATTAAAATAGCAACATTAACTTTCTTTTGTTCACCAGTACTTAATGTATCGTGGTCGATTTGAGACCCAAGGTGTTTAATCTCAGCTGTAAAAGTCTCATCAAGTGATACTTCAAAATGCATTCCCATTTTTTTAATATTCTCACTAATAAAGTGATTTATAGGCTTTATAATACCAGATATAATCGACTTTTTAACACCATCTTCACCAAATATTTTATTCAATTCTTTGTAGTAAAGCTCCTTATCTTTACATTCTGAAACATTATCACTTGAATTAGACTTCTTTTTATTTAACTCATCAATTGTTTTTTCAAACTCTTGAACATTTTCAGATACTTTTCCATCCTCTTTTTGTTGTTTTATTTGAAGTTTTTCAATTTGGGCTTTGCAATTTTTTAAAAAGTAAGTAATATCATTAAATGCTTTAGTTGCGCCTTCTGATAATGTTTGTAGTTTCTGTTGCTTCTCTTTTATACCTTTGATATTATTTTCTAATTCAGTTTTTATACTTTCAAGTGATTGTTTTTTCTCAACAAGAGTCGATCTAAGTGAAACAAAGTGATCTGAATCAAAATCTGTTTTACAAGTCGGACATTTTCCAGAGTCGTAAAGGTCAATATCTTTTTGAACACCTTTAATATCTGTTTGTAATATAATATATTGACGTTTTTCTTTTTCTAATTCATCAGCTAATTCAGAATCTTTGGATTTTATTTTTTCAACTTTTTCTTTTAAAGTGACATACTCTTCTTTTTTAGAATCCATATCAGCTTTAATTTTATCAATTTCTACTTGAGTATTCTCCTTTTCTTTCTCAATAGCTTTATCAATAGATCTTTGAATAGACTGAATAGACTCGTTAAGTGTCGAAATCTCAGAGTCTAAACTAGCCATTCTGATTTTATTATTCTTATTTAATTCTTTAAGAATAGAATTAAGTATGTTAATAACTTCAAGATTAAATAACTTATCTAATAGTAATTGCTTTTCTTCAGTAGTTAATGATATAAAGTTTTTAAAATCATTAATAGACATCGATATAAAAGATTTAAACGTCTCTATATCCATGCCAATATATCCTTCAATCTTTTCATCAATATTAGCTTTACCTGCCCTCTCATTAAGAACACCATTTTCCCAAAGCTCAAGTGTATTAGGATTTATACCTCTTTTTACTTCTACTTCAGTTCCTAATGATTGAAACTTAATTCTATTCTGAAGTTCACCATTTATACGATTAGGTAATGTTGATAGTGTAGACCATCTTTTTTTCTTACCTCGCACTTTACCGTAAAGTACATAATCAAAAGAGTCAAGTAAAGATGATTTACCAGATCCATTATTTCCAACAAGAAGTATTAAGTCTCCTTTTTCGGTATTTAGCTTTAAAACTTGCTCATTATTACCATATGATTTAAATCCTCTAATTCCGATTTCACTAATTAACATTAAAAAACATTATTTTTTATTTCTATTTAAAATTCACTAAGTAGTTTAATATATACTTTATGAAATATCTTAGAAAATTTAACGAAGCAAGTAAAAGTGCAAATGATTACAAATTTAGAAGAGATGTTCTTCCATCTGAAATTGAAGATATTTTAATGCCTTTAAAAGATGAATCAGTAAAATATCACATTACTTTTCCAACAAGTGATATGAAGAAAATTGAAATTGATTTCCAAGCAGATGAAATTGTAACAAATATATCCAAAGATGTTATTGCACCAATATTACATCACTTAGTTGAGTATTTAATGTCTGAAAACTTCGAATTAACTTATTATTGGACAGATGTAGAAGGTTCTGTTGATATAACGACTCCTGAATTTTCTTCAAAACAATTTATTGATTTATTACCATTGGAGTTTCCAAATATGCATTTGGCATTTAATTATAAAAATTAAGATAAAATTTCACTAATTTTCTTATCTCTAAGAATCACACGTTTTAGATAATCTATTTGTTCAGATGCTTTTTGTATTTCAACTTCAGTCATTAGTTTATAATCTTTAATATCGAATTGACTTTGTATCATATTTGAAATTTCCATTTCTACTTTTTCTTTTGGTAAAAATGCTTTTAGATCTTGAACCATTTCAGCAGACATATTAAAAACAGGAGATTGATATAATTGACTATCAATATATCTAATCATTCTTACTTTAGGTCGAAATGTTGCCTCATCAACTGTATTATATAATCCTACTATATCACTCATCATTAGTTTCTACTTCTTTTAACTCATTAATTACATTTTCATATGGCTCACACATTGTTATGATTGATTTTAAAAGACTTAGATATGATTTATGTTGTTCAATTTCACAACCCATATCTTTTGTCATATTCTCTTCAACATTTATAATCATTTCATCAGATGTATAATAGAATATAGAATTATAAAATTTATTATTATACATAAGACCTACTGATACGAGAATACCTCCCTCATATTTTCCAATGTAATCAATTATTGATGCTGTTATCTCCATCTAAAATAAGACCTATTTTCTCATCTCTAATACTTTTTAGATAACCATTATTATTCAAAGTATTGAATAAAGATATTGATATATTTTTTCTTCCGTCTTCAGACGAATATATCATATCACGGTAATAATCGTGAATTTTATTAGCAGCTTCTTTATCTAAAGAATTTACCTTTTTTAAATCTAAATAATATTGAGTTATATCCATTCATAGTGGATTATTTTTAATCTATTAAAAATTCTAACTTTCTGAATTTATCATCTAAGTCAGTGAAAACAATAGAAACTTTTTCAACTTTTTTTACTTCTTCTGCTTCACCAAGAAACTCATTAAGAACAACGTCTTTTTTATAGACAACATCAATACCTGGTTCTTCACCTAGAAAAACTCTCATATCTCTTTTAATATCAGATAGACTCCAATCATCTCTTTTAAAATCTATACCTGCTAAGTAACTTCTAATAGCATCTGCCTTCATTGACATAATTAAATAATTATTTTTATTTATATTTTTTATTAACTAATTTGTTTTTACTGATATGGGAAATAAGGTAATGTCAATTTCGTATTCGCATTATCAGCAAATATTAAATATTTAGAATCATCAGCAATTATATACTGATTTAGAATCTTATTATGTTCAGATTTTGGTATTATCTCACTGAATAGCCTAATATTAGTCATTTTCATATCAGATGCATATATAGTCGCATCTATACCAAGAAGTTCAAACTCATTAATGCTATAACTTTGACTATCACTATAAACCAATTCTAATACTGTTGATGGTAGATATTTAGCCTCATCTTCTGAATCTATCTCAACATTTCTCTTATAGATATACTGATCTAGTTTTCTATTTCTTTGATCAACATTTAATACATAACAATACCAAATATTCTCATAAAGACCTTCTACTGAATTAGTAGCACCGGTTAGACTAAATGTATAAGAATCTGTGTTTATTTTGAAAGATATATTATCATTTGATAAATTTACCTTCCAACCTATATTGTTAGTCTCATCATAATTTGTAAATAAATTATAAACTTCATCTTGTATGTAGTTGTTTACATTAAACCAGCTGTAGAATCCTATGTTATCTGATACAAATAGCTTAGTATCAATATTTCTATAAGTTACCGCAGCTACTGATTGTGTAATTACTGTAAATCCATTAAATAATAATCCTGAAAAATCATAGTGTTGCTTAGAAACAATTGTGGTTGAGTTCTCAATTAGATCCTTAACTATTTCAGACTTATATTCCAATCTAATTGGATCTCTAGTTAATGGTTGTTGTTGAGGCTTATTTGCAACTGCCTCTTTATCTTGACGATTTTCAATTCCAAATAATTCATCAATTGTTGTATTCTTAGTAAGCTCTTTAATCTTATCTTCAACTGTTTTAGAACCAGGAATAACATTTGCAGATTTGTTGTATTTCTTCAACACAACTTTATAATAAACTGCAGCATTACTAAAATTTCTAAATTGCTGAGCGTGGTCAACAATAAACATTCTGTTAATATCACAGAAATATAATAAATCCTCTTTGGATGGTCTTCTCTGAACACCAAATGCCTGTTTGAAAGCTTCTTTGGTTATGTGTACCTCAAATGAATCAAATAGTGTCAAATCAAATTGATTCATTACAATCTGATTATCAGGAAACTGATTATTCTCAACCGCTACTTTTATTTCTTCTTCACATACTATATTATATAATTGATATTCATGTAAAGAGTAGTCTATACCTTTACCATCTGGATCAGTTACGAAGTATTGAACTCTCCATCCAAAAACTTCCATTGAATCATTACTTAACTTATTAAGTAAATTAATGGCAGCTGTTTGTTGATATGGGTTAAATAGTTTAGATTTATCATCTGCAGTTAGTGGTTTTAATATATTACCAGTTGTGCAAGATTGACCATCTAAAACACCTGTTGTATTTGGTATGAAATTACCATTCGCATCAACTGAGCCACCTAATAAGTAAGATTGACAACATTCCCTTATACCGTATAAATTTGTTTTACGATAATCTAGACTTACATTTTGAAAATCACCTATAAGATTAATATCTTGTATTTTAACACTTGATCCAGAGTTATTAATAATAAGATACTGTATTTGAAAAAACCTTACAGGGTTTATTCTTCTTGTTGAAATATTTTCTTTTGTTAATAGTTCCCAATCTGACCAAGATCTTGTATTATCTTGAGAAAATCTATATTTAACTTCTACACCTGTTAAAGAGTTTGGTGATATTATTTCAACATCGTCTATTCTAAATACCTTAAAAACATAAGGTGGTGATATTGAAGATTCTTTACCATTAGCAACAGTTACACTTTCTTCATTTAAATCTTGAAGAAGTTCACCATCTAATTTATACGAAATTAGTCTTATACTACCATCTTCTTTGGATCCTTTTCTAACAAATTTAATATCAATATACATTTTATCAAGTGGATCAAAGGGTGGAAAATTAATAATCTCAGCAGACATATTATAAACATTAGATCCTGTGCCTAAATAATAATATGGTGTCCATTGATTTCCATTTCTTGAAATTCTATAAGATGTTTCTAAGTATCTTGTTTCTAAAATATCACTAGCAAGCCATTCAAACTTTGTGAACTTTTTTACTTTTTCTAATTCTATGTATGATATAATGTATTCAGATCCTATTTGATTGAAATACGGTGTAGCATCTGCCTCTGATTGAGTCGCCAGAACATTATAAGAATATGTAATAGTTATTATTCCAGTGTTGAAATCGCTTAAAACTGCCATAGTGTATATATAAAATTAGATTAATTGCGAAACAATACGAATAAATTATGATAGAAAAAATATGAGTAAAATATTAGTAACTGGTGGTTGTGGATACATAGGAAGTCATACAATTGTAGACCTAATAGAAAGTGGATATGAGATTATATCAATAGATGATTTCTCAAATTCAAGTCCTTTAGTTTTAGAAAAAATCTATGAAGTAACTGGTAATAGAGTATTAAATTATAATATAGATTTAAAGGATTTGAATAGCTTATCTGATATTTTTAAAAATAATGATATATTAAGTATAATACATTTTGCAGCATTTAAATCTGTACCCGGATCAGTAAATAATCCAGTTGAATATTATGACAATAATATTAATGGGTTATTAAATTTATTAAAAATGTGTAACGAGTTTAATATTCAAAAATTTATATTTTCGTCTTCTTGCTCAATATATGGTACTCCAAAAGATGTTCCTGTTTCAGAAAAAACTTTAATATCACCAGAATCTCCATATGCCAGAACAAAGTACTTTTGTGAAGAAATTATTAAAGACTTTTCTAAAATATCAAAAACTAAATTTATTAGCCTTAGATATTTTAATCCCATTGGTGCACACAATAGTTTAAAAATTGGAGAAACCACTAAATCTATTAATGTATTATCTAGAATTGTAGCAACATATAAAGGTGAACAAGATAAACTGTTAATATTTGGAAGTGATTGGCCTACTAAAGATGGTACCTGTATAAGAGACTATATACATGTATCAGATGTTGCAGAAGCACATAGAGTATCACTAATTAAAAATTTTTATAAAAATTTCACATCTATAAATATTGGAACTGGCAAAGGTCATTCTGTTTTAGAATTAATTGGTATATTTGAAAAAATGTCTGGAGAAAAGTTAAACTATGAAATAGTTGATAGAAGACCAGGTGATGTTTCTGAAATTTGGTCAGATACATCGTATAGTGAGGAAATTCTTGAATGGAAAGCAAATAGAACTATTGAAGAATCTGTTTATTCACACCTAATGTATTCAAAAAATTTAAAAAATTGTTAATAAATATTTTTGTTTTTTAAATATTCTTTTTATATTTGTATTTGAAATTAGTGTATTTCACTATTAAGCCAATAAAATATATGGATATTAAACAAAAATTTTTAAGTTTAACTACACAAACTTATCCTCACGGTAAAGAACACGAGTTGTTCGACAAATTGCCACAAAATCTTGAAATGGATGAATTCGGCAACTTGTTCATTAAAATTGGTGAAAGTGATGTAATGTTTACCTCTCACCTTGATACAGCTACTTCTGCTTACACTAAGGTAAATCATGTATTTGAAGGAAACATCATCAAAACTGATGGTAAGTCAATTCTCGGTGCTGACGACAAAGCAGGTGTCACTGTTATGTTGTATATGATTGAGAATCAAGTTCCTGGTCTTTACTACTTCTTCTTAGGTGAAGAAGTTGGTTGTGTTGGTTCTAAAAAAGTTGCTGAGAGACAAAAAACTGAAAAGATTCCTTACATCAATAAAGTTATCTCTTTTGACCGTAGAGGTACTGATTCAATCATTACATTCCAAGCAAGTTCAAGATGTTGTTCTGATAAATTTGGCGAAGAACTTTCTAAGAGACTTAATGAAGTTGAATCAACTTTCAAATACAAGAATGATCCAACTGGTGTTTACACTGACTCTGCTCAATTCGTAAAAATCTATCCAGAATGTACAAATATTTCTGTAGGATATTACTCTGAACATACTTTCAGTGAACGTCAAGATATTGAACACTTAACAAAGTTGGCTGAAGCTTGTGCTAAAATTGACTGGAACACTCTTCCTGTTGAGCGGGATCCATCTAAAGTTGAATACTCTAGTTATGGTTATGGTCGTTGGGGATGGGATGAATGGGATTACACACCATCATCTTCAACATATAGCACATCATATAAACCAACAACTCCAGTTGCATCAACTGAGAAGATTAACTTCTGGGATGAAGAGTATCGATACGTTAGTTCTGTAGAAATTAAAAAGACTACTGGTGAAATCGTATCAATGGATTTAGATCCAGACCGTTTGGCAGCTGAGAGAGATGCTATCTATTCTTTCCTTGAAGACATTGAATTAGTTTACAACACAATGACTTGGGATGGATTAAAATTGAAAGTTACCTATTCTGATGGTCGTGTAACTGAGGCTACACGTCAAGAAATGGAAGAATATATTGATGAATTAGATATTACAGAATATCTTGAAGATATTGATGAAAAATATCCTATTCAAGCAAAGTGGAACTATAACTGGGATTAATATGAAAACACTCGCTATATACGCAGGATCATTCAATCCTTTCCATATTGGACACTTAAACATAGTGGATAAAATGGAAAAGATATTCGGTTGGGGAAATATTATGATTGCCATTGGTGTAAATCCTTCAAAGGTTAATACACCAATGGATCAATCTGAACTTCTTGAAAGAGCCTCGAGACTTTCAAAAGGACTTGATGTTCATGTTGAAGTTTATACAACTTTCTTACATGAACTAATTGAGAAGAAAGAATCAGAAGGATATAAAGTTATCTTAGTAAGAGGTCTTAGAAACGGTGATGATTTGGACTATGAAGATAACCAATTGAAGTTTATCAAAGACTTTAAAAAAGATGTTAATGTAGTTTTCATCCGTTGTGATGAAGAGTTTGAACACATCAGTTCTTCTGCTATCAGAGCTTTAGAATCTTTTAGACCAGGAAGTGGTGAAAAATATTTGGTGAAAATTTAAAATTTCATTACATTTGTGAATGATTAAATGTGTAGATAAAGGAATATGGACTTGTATTGGTAGGAATGGTATTCCTAAAAAGTCATATTCTGACGATAAATCTGCTATAAGTGCTGCTAAAATAGTTAATGAAAAAGATCCAAAACCAAAAACTAAATTAGTCGCATATAAATGCGCACATTGTGGTCAATTTCATTTATTAACTGTTAATAAAGTAAATAAAAATAAATAAAATTTTGGTAATTAAAAACTTCTTCTTATATTTGTAATAAGATAAAAACAATAAAAAAACGGTCTCGTAGCTCAGCTGGATAGAGCAACAGCCTTCTAAGCTGTGGGTCACAGGTTCGAATCCTGTCGGGATCACTAAAAAATCAAGGGCCATTAGCTCATTCGGTTAGAGCAACTGACTCATAATCAGTAGGTGGCTGGTTCGAATCCAGCATGGCCCACAAAATAAATTTGGAAAGTAGAAAACTTTCCGTATATTTGTAATATAAAATAGAAAGAGGCAAAAAATTTTTAATATATAAAGAAATGAAAACATTTGTAAACATATTCGTTAGCCAACCGCAACCACAAGTTGTAATCGATCAGGATCCTGATACGATAAAGGCTAACTGCGTGTTTATGTAATGTGAGAAAACATTATAAAGAACTCAACCCAGTTAGTCGAAAGATTAACTGGGTTTTTTGTTTTATACAGTCCGTGGGTATGTTGGTATGAATAACCTCCTGTCACGGGGAAGAAGCGGGTTCGATTCCCGTACGGACTGCGAGTGAGACTGTTACTAATTCATAGAAGGCTTGGGCCTTGCATAGAATTAGATTTTTCGGGAAGTGACTAAGGTTTTAAGCACGGGCCGTCTGGAGCGGTCAGTTAGTGGGTTCGATTCCCACCTTCCCGACAAAAATAGTCCCAGGGTATGCTGGTGTGAATAACGCGTTGTCAGCGCGAAGAGGCCGATTCGATTTCGGTGGGGACTGCAAAAGGACATATAGCTTAAATTAGACGAAAATCGTCGATGGTTAGAGTGGCCCCGTGCGTGGGGGTAGATCCTGGTTCGAGTCCGGGTGTGTCCGCAAAAATACGGTGGCGTAGTTCAGCTGGTTAGAATGCCTGCCTGTCACGCAGGAGGTCGCGGGTTCGAGTCCCGTCGCTACCGCAAAAGGTCTAGTGGTGAAGTGGGCTATCATATCTGCCTGTCACGCAGAAGTAGAGGGATCGAAACCCTTCTAGACCGCTAAATTACGAGGTGTAATCGGTAATTGGTTTCCGGCCTGGTTTGGGACCAGGAGAGTAACGAAAGTGAACATGCAGGTTCGAGTCCTGTCACCTCGACAAAATAGGGTATTAGCGAAGCCCTTGGTTTGGGACCAAGAGATCGTCAGTTCGAATCTGGCATACCCTACAAATAAAATTTTTAATATATAAACAATATGACAACTTTTACTCAATACCAACAGCAACAACAAATCAATCAAACTGATTGACTGGTATAGTATTGTCTAAAAGTACTGAACCCTGTCAATCTTAATTGACAGGGTTTTTTATTGTCTTATAGTGTAACGGCAGCACAAGAGATTTTGACTCTCTTAGTCTAGGTTCGAATCCTAGTGAGACAACAAATATTGTGGAATGGTCTAACGGCAGGACGACATCCTTTGAAGATGCACGGTGTAGGTTCGAATCCTACTTCCACAACTAAATTGCTCCATAGTATATGGGTTGATTATGTCTGTCTTTGAAACAGAAGAGTCTGGTTCGAGTCCAGGTGGAGCAACTAAACTGTCTTGTCGTATAACGGTTAATTACAACTGACTCTGAATCAGTTGATATAGGTTCGACTCCTATCAGGACATCAAAAAAATATAAACAACAATGAATTTCATAGAAGAAAAAATATTAGATAAAGGCAATCTTGATAAATTAACACTAAGATTTCCACCAGAACCAAATGGTTTTTTACACATTGGTCATGCTAAATCAATTATACTCAATTTTGGATTAGCAGAAAAATATAATAGACCTTGTAATCTAAGATTTGATGATACAAATCCTTTATCAGAGGATGAAAACTTTGTAAAATCAATTATTGAAGATGTTAATTGGCTAGGATATACACCTGCTAAAATTGTTAATACCTCTGACTATTTTGATTTTATTTACAATTGTGCCGTTACTCTAATTAAAAAAGGATTGGCTTATGTTGATGATTCAACATCAGAAGAGATTGCTAATCTTAAAGGCACTCCAACTACTCCAGGTAAAGATTCGCCTTATAAGTCAAGAAGTGTTGAAGAAAATTTAGACCTTTTCAATAGAATGAGATTGTGTGAGTTCAAAGAAGGTTCTAAGATTCTTAGAGCCAATATTGATATGGCTTCTCCTAATATGATTTTAAGAGATCCTGTTCTTTATAGAATCATATCAACGCCACATCACAGAACTGGTGATATTTGGAATATCTATCCAATGTATGATTTTGCTCATCCTTTAAGTGATTATATCGAAGGAATCACAGATTCACTTTGCACTCTAGAGTTTGAAGTTCACAGACCACTTTATATGTGGATATTAGAAAATTGTGATTTAGAAAATCCACTTCCAGAAGAAACTGAGTTTGCTAGATTAAACATTGACTACACAGTAATGTCTAAAAGAAAACTAAAGAGATTAGTTGAGGAAGGATTTGTTGATGGTTGGGATGATCCAAGAATGCCAACTATTTCTGGATTGAGAAGACGTGGATTTACACCAGAGTCAATTAAGGATTTTTGTGATAGAATTTCTGTAACTAAAAGAGATTCGGTTGTTTCATATCTTCTTTTAGAAGAGTGTCTTAGAAATGATCTAAACAAAAGAGCTAATCGTTTAATGGGAGTTATGGACCCAGTAAAGGTTACTATAACTAATTGGACTGATGGTACTGAATGGATTGAAGTAGAAAACAATCCAGAAGATGAATCTGCTGGTAAAAGAATGATTCCGTTTAGTGGTGAATTATGGATTGAAAAGGAAGATTTTAGAGAAGAAGCTAATAACAAGTTTCACAGATTGAAATTAGGTGGTGAAGTTAGATTGAAAGGTGCTTATGTTATTAAGGCAGAAGAAGTTATTAAAGATTCTAATGGAGAAGTAATTGAGATTAAGTGTACTTATGATCCTCTTTCTAAGTCAGGAATGACTATAGATAGAAAGATTAAAGGCACGATTCACTGGGTATCTATTGAACATGGTATTAATATACCTGTTAATGAGTATGATAGATTGTTTAATATTGAGACGCCTGGTGATGACTTTATAAGTGAGTTAAATCACAATTCATTAATTATTAATAACAAAGCTGTTTTTGAGCCACACGTTTTAAATGTGAAAGAAGCTGTTCAAATGATGCGTAAAGGTTATTACATTTTAGACAATTGTGGTAAGGCTTTTAATAAAATCGTGAGTCTTAAAGAGGGTTGGAACGGTTAACGATTTTTTAACATTTATATATACAAAAAATACCTTATATTTGTAAAATATGAAAACAAGAGTAGCTCCTTCACCTACGGGTCAATTCCATTTGGGAACTTTGCGTACCGCGCTTCTTAACTACTTGATGGCGAGAGCCAATGGTGGTCAATTTATACTTCGTATCGATGATACTGATCAAGAAAGAAATAAACAAGAGTATATTGATTATATCTATGATCAAATGAATCAATTTGGTCTTGATTATGATTTGACTTTTAAGCAATCTGAAAGATTGGATCGTTATAAAGAAGTTGCTGAAAAGATTGGAACTAAGACTGAAAATGGTTATGAACTCGATATGGGTGAGTATAAGATGGTTATTCTTAGAAATAATGGATTTCCGACTTATAACTTCTGTTCTATCTTAGATGATTATGACTATGATATTACTCATATCATTCGTGGTGTGGATCATATTTCCAATCTTGATAAGCAAAAGAGAATTTGGGATGAAATTTGTAAAGTTGAAGGTGAAAAGACATTTCCAGAAGTTATTCATGCCGGATTGCTTTTTGAAGGTGGTAAGAAACTTTCAAAGAGAAGTGGTAATGGAACAACCGAAGATTATAAAGACTTTAATAAAAAGGCTCTTATCAACTGGTTGTTGAGATTTGGATGGTCACATCCTGATCCTAACTTTGACAAGCATCATCCAACTTTGAGTATGGATGAAATGATTGCACTTTTCAATGAAGGTAATATTTCTAATAGAAACTGTGGAATTGATAAGAATAAACTATTGTTCCTCAATAAGATGTGGAATAAGAGAGATTCTAAAAAGGTAATTGAAACTTATAGTGAGTTTATAGAAAAGAAGGTTTAAGACCTTCTTTTTTTCCTTTCTCTTCTTTTACCCCACCAAATACCAAATAGCCAAGTAATAACAGGAATTATCAATTTTTCCATTGACCATTTCCAATTATCATACCAAAATGTTTTAATTTGGGCCGGTGTGTTAGATTGTACCCATATTTCATCTGAATATACTATTTGCTTAACATCATCATTTTTAAAGATTGATATTACTAAGTCTAATTTATTTTGACCAGATTTTAAAGGCATTACGTTAAATTTCC
>JACCDO011259863.1_pt1 | contig 14737 bp, 17 predicted proteins | sample 7446101 | NCBI WGS metagenome assembly JACCDO01 (sample SAMN15323440, study PRJNA562643) | freshwater metagenome | isolation source: river surface water | place: USA:Blue River Watershed | collected 2017-08-16
CCACCAATCACCACCTGGGGTCAAATTCATCGCTGAGTTTGACCCCTTGTTTTTTCTCCATGTAAATCAACCACTTAGGCTTCCAGCCTTAGGAACATGGAGCAACTGGCACACCCACATATTCACCACTTCCAGCGGACATATGTCGCTTGTTTATCGCTTTTCTCGCTGTGACCCTCCGGTGCGCACCGCAGGCAAACCCAGTATTCATGCGGAAAAACAGCGATGAGTTCGAGTGAACAACTGGTGGAGCAGTTGTGTCAATTGAGTGGATTTGCGTCTTAAAGCAAATCTGCGTTATTCGAAGCCCGCTAGGTGATGTCCTGCGTATGCATTTCGAGTCCAATCCCCCCGTTTACTTTGCGAATCGGCTGGGAGCTAAGCAACAAGAAGCGCATGGAGATGAATCTTATTGAGAATCATTCTCATTAGATGTTATGATTCAGCCATCAATACACACCTCCAAGTCCATCATGACTTCTCGTCCTATCGCCATCTTCTTGGCCTTCTGCTTTGGGCTCAGTGCCCTGGGGACCCACAGCGCTGAGTTGAACATCTACTCGGCCCGTCACTACCCTACCGATGAGGCGCTCTATAGTGATTTCACCAAAGCCACCGGCATCCAGATCAACCGTGTTGACGCTGACGATGCCGGCATCCTGACACGACTCAAAGCAGAAGGCAGTGCCTCACCTGCCGATGTGATTTTGTTGGTGGATGCCGCGCGTCTGTGGCGTGCCGAAACCAACGAACTCTTTCTGCCCATTCGCTCGACCGTGCTGGAAAAAGCCATTCCCAGCCAATTGCGCGCACAGTCCGACGCCAATGGCAACATCGCCTGGTTCGGTCTGTCCACCCGCGCACGCGTGGTGGTGTTCGACAAACTGAAATTGAAGAGAAGCGATGTCGACAGTTACGAGAAACTGGCCGACCCCCACCTCAAAGGTCAGTTGTGCACCCGCTCGGGGTCACATCCCTACAACCTGAGTCTGTTTGGAGCGATGACCGAGCACCTCGGGGAGGCCAAAGCCGAGCAATGGCTCAAGGGTCTGGTGGACAACATGGCCCGCCCACCCAAGGGAGGCGACACCGATCAGATCAAGGCGGTAGCCTCGGGCGAGTGTGGGGTCGCTTTGACCAACACCTACTACCTGGCGCGTTTGATGCGTTCCAACACCCCAGCCGATCGCGCTGTGACTGAAAAATTCGGGGTGGTCTTCCCGAACCAAAACAGTTGGGGCACACACGTCAACATCGCTGGTGGGGCCGTGGCGCGTTACAGCAAGAACCGCGATAACGCCGTCAAGTTTCTGGAATACCTGGCCAGCCCGAGCGCACAAAACCACTTCGCCAATGGAAACAACGAGTGGCCGGTAGCCCAGGGGGTGGTCGTTGACAACCCCGCGCTGAAAGCCATGACAGGTGGTGGCTTCAAGAGTGAACTGATCCCGATCAGCGCTGTGGGGAAAAACCAGATCAGGGTTCAGCAAATGCTCGACCGCGTGGGTTTCAAGTAAGCCCTCACCCGGGCCGGCCCAGTGCCCGGGTACTCCATTGCTTTGACAGCCAGCCACTTGCCTCTGCCGATCGGGTTGCAGGGGTGAAAGCCAGCCAATGTTTTCTTCACGTTGCGTTGCAACGAAACCCTGGACTGTCTACGCCATGCACACGCCACTGTCGCCCACGACATCTCACCACCTGTTGCCGCTGGCCGCCATGATGTTGGCCGGCTCGATCGGCACCCTCGCACCCGCACAGGCACAACCCGCTGAAGAAAGAGCCCTCAAGACCGTGACGGTACTGGACAGCGCTGAATCCCCCACAACTGCCAAAGATCATCTGCTGGTCAAGAAAACAGGCATTGCAAAAGGAAATCAGGATATCAAGGACATTCCACAGACAGTGACGGTCCTCACAGAAAAGCTAATGAGCGACCAGAACATGGACGACTTCCGCAAGGTGCTCAAGGCCACAGCTGGGGTGACCTTTTTGGCCGGTGAGACGGGTGAGGAGGATGTGCGCATGCGTGGCTTCTCGCTGCAGCAGGCGGGCGACATTTACGTCGATGGGCTGAGGGATGCACCGCTGATCGAGCGGGACACCTTCAACCTCGACCGCGTCGAGGTGCTCAAGGGGTCGGCATCCATGCTGTTTGGCAAGGGCTCCACGGGCGGCGTGGTCAATCAGGTCAACAAGCAGCCCTTTCTTATGGATCAGAACGAGATCAACGTCACCGTGGGCAGCGGCAACACGCGCCGCCTCACGGGCGATTTCAACAAGCAAACCGGCGAGGATTCGGCACTGCGCATCAACGCCATGGACCACAAGGCAGATAACTGGGGTGCCAAAGTCGACAAAAAGGGCTTGGCTGGTGCCTACCGCTGGGGCATTGGTGAGCGTAACGAATACTCGGTGAGCCTGTACCACCTCGAAACCGACGGTCGTCCACTCTATGCCCATCCCTGGATGGTGAGCAACGGCAGCACAACCAACAACGGTCCCCGCAACAGCGGCGCTAACTCGACCGGCATCCTGATCCCAGTGCTCGATGCCAAGAGCTACTATGGCATGGCCAGCGACTACCTGCGCAGCGAAACCAATCATCTGACTTTTACACACAAGCACCGGTTCGATCAGGACAGTGAACTCAAGACCAGCGTGCGTGCAGGCCACTACAGCCGCGATCTGCTTGGCAGTCAAGTAGGCTTTCGCAACCTGACCCAACTCTCCGGCCTGGATGGCAGCACCGAGCTGTCGCGCTCGCCCAAGGCCCGCTATGGCGATAGCGAGCTGCTGCAGGTGCAAAGCGACTATTCAGGCACATTCCAGTGGCTTGGCCGCGAGCACAGATTGATCGCCGGACTGGACTTCTTTGACGAAAACGCCAGTCGCAACAACAATCACACCACCGGCCTGGCCAATCCTGTTATCACCGTGGGGGCGCCCAACAATGGCGTAGGTGTCACCGATCCGCGCATCAAAGCCCCCAGCCTCTTTTTCAAGTCGCAAACGCTAGGAGCCTATGCGCAAGACACCCTGCACCTGACGGAGCAGATCAAACTGGTGGGCGGTGTGCGGCTCGAGCATTTTTCTGTGGATTACCGCGATGTGCAGAATTACACGGTGAGCAAGAGCGAGACGCTGGCCAGCCCGCGTCTGGGCGCCATATGGCAACCCGACGCCAGCACCACCTACTACACCTCGGTCGGCACCTCCTACAACACCTCAGGTGACACCTACTCCTATGGCGTGGGCACATCACTGGCGCCAGGCAATGCCAACGTGACGACCCTGAACACTCCACCCGAAATGAGTCGCAATGTCGAGGTGGGTGGCAAATTTGAGCTGTTTGAAGGCAAAAGCCTGCTGGGCGTGGCCGTGTTTCATTCTGAGAAATACAACGAGCGAAACACGGATGTGGACAGCGCTGCCAACCAGTACCTGCTCTCGGGCAAGCGCCACGCCACCGGCATGGAGTTCAACTTTGCCGGCCGCATCACGCCGGCTTGGGAGGTGTTTTACAACCACACCTGGATTCCCGATGCGCGTATCGACGTGAGTTCGGCTAACGGCAACATGAAGCAAGGCGACAGGCCGGGCCTCACACCGAAGCACAGCGCCAGCCTCTGGAGCACTTACTTGGTGGCCCCCATGTGGCGTGTCGGGGCTGGACTGAACTACCGCAGCGGGCAGACACCTCTCATCAACTCGACCATCACCACACAGGCCTTCACCACAGTGGATGCCATGGTGGAACGCACCCTCAGCGACAACACGGTGCTCAAACTCAATGTGAGTAACCTCAGCAACAAGCTCTACATCGACCAGGTCTATTCATCCTTTTACGTGCCCGGAGCGCCTCGTCGCGTCGAACTCAGCCTCAAAACCCTGTTCTGAGGTCACGCCATGCTGCTGCACTTGACCCAAATTCTGAGCCCGGCCGAGGTTGCCCAGGCCCGCGAGTGCCTAAACGACGAGTTCTTGTGGGTGGATGGCAGTAGCACCGCGGGCGCCCAGGCACTGACGCAAAAGAACAACCGGCAACTGGCGCAAGGCAGCGAGGTCTCGCGAACGCTGCAGGAGTTGGTGCTGCAGGCGCTGAAGCGTGACCCGCTGTTTTTCTCGGCCGTACTGCCCAATCGCATTCTGCCGCCGCTGTTCAACCGCTACGGTGGCGAGCGTAATGCCTATGGTCCCCATGTGGACGGCGCGGTGCTCCGGGTGCCCAGCACAGGCGAATGGCTGCGCACCGATGTGTCATGCACGGTGTTCCTGTCTGACCCCGCCGAATACGACGGTGGCGAGTTGCTGGTGCAAGACACCTACGGCAGCCGCGGCGTGAAACTGGCCGCTGGCGATGCGGTGCTCTACCCTGGCACCAGCGTGCATCAGGTCACACCGGTCACGCGCGGCGAGCGCCTGGCCTCTTTCTTCTGGATCGAGAGTATGGTGCGCTCGGACGAGCAGCGCCGCATCCTGTTCGATCTCGACATGAACCTGCTGCGGCTGCGCGAGCAGCTGGGCGAAACGCCTGAGACCACCGCGCTCACCGGCGTTTACCACAACCTGCTGCGCCAGTGGGCTCAAACCTGAACGCAGCGCCCAGACCACCCATGAACGACAGCATCCTCACCTTGCACGACCTCGAACGGGCAGCCCAGTCCGCCCTGAGTGATGCGGCCTGGGCCTACTTCAGTGGCGGCGCAGCCGATGAAATCAGTTTGCGCCGCAACCTGAGCGCCTGGCGGGCATGGGGGCTCAGTCCACGTGTGCTGCGCGACCTGCGCGGTGGCCACACCCGTTGCCGCCTGCTGGGGCGTGAATGGGCGTTTCCCTTGCTGGTGGCACCCATGGCCTACCAGCGCTGGGCACACCACCATGGCGAAACAGGCATGGCCTTGGCCGCGGCAGCGCAAAGCTGCGGGCTGGTGCTGTCGCAGCAAAGCAGCACACCGCTGCGGGCCGTGGCCGAGAGCTTTCTGCAAGACCACGAACACGGTCCCTTGTGGTTCCAGATGTATTGGCAGACCGACCGGGGCTTTACCCAGGCCCTGCTCTCAGACATGGAGGACGCTGGCTACCAGGCCATCGTGCTCACGGTGGACGCGCCGGTGCATGGCGTGCGCGACCGCGAACGGCGCTATGGCATGCCGTTGCCCGATGACGTTCGCGCGGTGCACTGGCCGGCCCACATCACCGCGCAAGGAAAGGGCCTGTGCGCCGGTCTGGCCGATGTGGCGCCGCGCTGGGACGATGTGCAGTGGCTGATCGGGCAGACCCGTCTGCCGGTGCTGCTCAAAGGCATCACCCACCCGCAGGATGCACGCCAGGCACTGGCGATTGGCGCTGCCGGCATCATCGTCAGCAACCACGGCGGCCGGGTGCTCGACACCGTGCCGGCCACCGCAGAGTTGTTGCCGCTGATTGTGGATGCGGTGCGTGGCGAACGTCAGGATGCGCTGATCCTGGTGGACGGAGGCATCCGCCGCGGCACCGACCTGTTCAAGGCTCTGGCCCTGGGGGCCAACGCCGCCCTGATTGGCCGCCCAGCCCTCTACGGTCTGGCCAACGCCGGCGCGCGCGGGGTGGCTCATGTGCTGCGCTTGCTGCGCGATGAATTCGAAGCCACCCTGGCGCTGACTGGCTGTGCCACGGTGCAGGACATCGGCATGGACCACCTCTGGCCGCTTGAAGCACAACCGAATCTCTCCCGTACAACATGACCACGCTCGTGTATGAACCGCCTCGGCGGCCCAACCGCATTCACCACAGCCGCACCTGGCGTGTGACAGGTGCTGTCTTGATGGCGCACGCGGGTATGGCCTGGCTGCTGAGTCTGGGCCTGCTCAGCAGCTCTCCGCCAACAGGCGAGGCTGAGAACGTGATCATGGCCAGTGTGGTGGTCGATGTTCCAGCCCCGCCGGCAGTCATCCCCCAGCCCGTGGTGACCAAGGTTCAGCCCAAGACTCAAGCCAGGCCACTAACGCCTGTGACTCCGCAACCTCAGCCACAGCCAAGCCCAGTGGTAACTCAGGCTGAGCCCAGTCAAGCCGCTCCCATCGTACCCGCGACTGCCAGTCCTGCACCCGCCACCGCTGCCCCTGTTGCCCCCGCCGCCGCCCCTGCGGCCGTAGGCCAGCCGCGCCCCAACCCAATCACCGCCACTGCCGCGGTGGCGCTGCCGTCTTCGGATGCGGATTACCTCAACAACCCGGTCCCGGCCTATCCACGCATGAGCAAGCGACTGGGCGAGCAGGGCACAGTCACCGTGCGAGTCCTCATCAACACTGAGGGGCGCGCCGAACAGGCCGAAATCCGCACCAGTAGCGGCTACCCGCGTCTGGACGAAGCGGCGCTGGAGACCGTCAAACGCTGGCGCTATGTGCCCGGCAAGCGCGCAGGCGTTCCAGAAGCCATGTGGTTCAACGTGCCCGTCCGCTTTGTGCTCGACTGACCACCATCCAACGATCGACCCATTTTTCTGAAGATCCCAATTCACTGGAGTTCCCACCATGCCCACCTCTTTCGGCCTGTCCCACATCTGGACGCAGGGTGACGCCGTCACCCGCCTGATCCTGATCGCCCTGATCGCCATGTCGGTCATCAGCTGGACCGTGATCGTGCTCAAGGCGCTCGATGTCTGGCGCCACAAGCAAAGCGCGCTCGGCAGCGAGCAGTTCTGGCACACCACCAGCCTGGCCGAAGGCCTGGCCGTGCTCAGCCAGCGTCCGGGCAACCTCTTCCACACCCTGGCCCAAGTCGGGCAGGAAGCCACCGAACACCACCAGGCCGCACAGAAGCAGCTGCACGACCGTCTCGACATCAGCGACTGGGTCACGCGCAGCCTGCGCAACACCATCGACGACCACACCACCCGGCTGCAGAACGGTCTGGCCATCCTCGCGTCGATCGGCTCGACTGCGCCCTTTGTCGGCCTGTTCGGCACCGTCTGGGGCATCTACCACGCACTGGTGAGCATTGGTGTGAATGGCAACGCCAGCATCGAGGCGGTGGCGGGGCCGATTGGCGAGACACTGATCATGACCGCCCTGGGCCTGGCGGTGGCCATCCCAGCCGTGCTCGGCTACAACGCCCTGGTGCGTGGCAACAAATTCATCATCGCCCGCATGAACCGCTTTGCGCACGATTTGCACGCCTATTACGTGACTGGCACCCGCGTGACCCATGGCCAGAGCGCCGTGCATTGACGCGGCAGGAGAGTAATCATGTCCTTCGAGATGAACGACAGCGATGAGGTGATGAACGAGATCAATATGACGCCCCTGGTGGACGTGATGCTGGTGCTGCTCATCGTCTTCATCATCACCATTCCGGTCGTGCAGCATGCGGTGAAAGTCGAACTGCCGCGTGCCAGCAGCACCCAAGACAAGACCCCACCCGAGAACCTGCAGCTGGCCGTCGATGCCCAGGGACAGTTTTTCTTGGGCAAGCAGCCGGTCGTGTCCGATGCCCTGGAGAGCGCCTTGCGCGAACACGCTGCCAAGGACCCGCAACCGCAGCTCTACATTCGAGGCGACAAGAAAGTTCCGTATGAGCAGGTGGCCATGGCAATGACAGCTGCGCAGCGCGCGGGCTTGATCCGTATTGGCTTTGTCACTGAGAGTGTTCGTCCGTGAGCCACCCTGCACCCATGAACCAGAACGTCAAAAAACAGGCATCAAACATCGCACAAGACTCGTCCGCCCGAGTCATAGACAGCCAGACACTGCTGCAAGGTAGTTCTATTGTGTTGATTCGCCATCAAGGTGTGATTTATCGATTGCAAACCACACGGCAGGGCAAATTGATCCTGACAAAATAAGTCGAAAAGCTTTTAAATTGGCGATCTATTTACCGTATCCATGCGGAAAAACAGCGATTAGTTCGAGTGAACGACTGCTGGAGCAGTTGTGCCAAATGGGGCGAAATACGTTCATGAGATTGATCGGACAGCTTTCGGCCACAAGCGGTCGATCAAGGCTGGGGCGCCAAGCGGTCGACCAGTTCCCTCAACCGCGTACGAAAGGATCGTGGCCGGTCGCGCACGACTTCAGGCTGTCATCCACAAGGCTAAGGAGATGGCGTTGTGCGATTCCTGGCCCGAAGGAAGATGCACCGAGCGTCATCGCATATGCTACGACGATGGACAAGCCGCGCGACCTCCCTGCCGTTCTGTACAAGTACATGCCAGCCGAGCGAAACAAGATCTTCGACCACTGGCTGATCCGCTTCACGCAACCCGGGGCGCTGAATGACCCGTTCGAGATGCGCCCGCACATTGCTGGATACGGTACTCCCGAAGAGGTTCGCGAGATTGCTTCTCACCGCTGGGATGAGTACGCGCGGGAGCGATACGAAACCATGGCTCGCACTTGCACTAAAGACGACGAGCCCATCCCATTCGATGTCTTTAGAGCCCGTATCGAGCCTCATCGCGTGGCCCAGATCGAGGCAGCTTTGTTGCGATCACCCGAATATATCGCTCCGATGGCTGCACGTATTGAGGAAATGATGAATAAGAATGTCGGCGTGCTGTCGCTCTGCGAACACCCCGACAGCCTTCTGATGTGGCCCCACTACGGTGATAGCCATCGCGGCTTCGTAATCGCCTTTGATACCAGTGCTCCGTTCTTCAATCAATCGACTCCGCCTGATCACGTGAACGCGAGCGCGGAAGAAGCCTCGCAGTTCGCTGAGGAATACGGTAGGCTCCGGTACGTCCAATATCGGGAAGAACGCCCCAGTGTTGTAGTGACCGACATGACGTTCGACACCATCATGACCAAAGGGAAGGCTTGGGAGTACGAAGGGGAGTGGCGCATGTTGATGCCGCCCGACTACGCCGATGTAAAGATGCCGCCCCACCAAGGCTTTCCCGTTTGCTTGTTTTCAGTGCCGCCGAGTTCCGTCAAGACCATCCTCCTCGGGTGCAACTCCGATAATGCCCTTCTTGCCCGCGCCTTGACGCTTCGGGAGAACCCGGAAACCCAGCACATCGGCATTGCGAGGGCACGTGTGGACGAGCGGCACTTTCGTCTGCACTTCGAGGCCGTGGAGTAAGTGCGTTTGATGCGGAAGTCCGCATACTCGATTGCAGGAGTTCCCGCGGGTCGGTGTCCGTAGTGAGAGCTACGCGAGCATCGATGGACCACTTTGGGTCAATAGCAGGCGCAGCTTCAGTTCAAGTCTTCGATGCGTTCGAGTGAGCAACTGCTGGAGCGGTTAGATCAAATGAGACGAAATACGTCCATGAGGTGAACCGAACTGATTTCGGCCAGGACCTGTCGTTTTTGTCTTCACCACAATCAGTTTGCTTGACATGAATTTGTCATTTATTTCCATTAACATGGAACCATGGAAGAAAAAGATGTTGTCAAAGCATTGGCTGCTCTCGCGCAACCTAATCGCTTGCAGGTGTTCCGCAGCCTTGTCATAGCTGGGCAAGAAGGATCGACTCCCGGCGAATTGGGAGAGTACTTAGGCGTCCCCAATGCAACCCTGTCGTTTCACCTGAAAGAGCTGATGCATGCCGGATTGATCAGCCAGGAGCGTCATGGTCGCAATCTGATCTATCGAGTGGAGTTTGGCCAGATGAATGGTGTCCTAGCCTACCTCACCGAGAACTGTTGTCAGGGCGCCGAAGATTGTTTGGAGGCCTCAGCTATCTCCTGCAACTGTTGAAAGAAATCCCATGAAAAGATTCCATGTCCATCTCCACGTAGAAGACTTGCAAGCCAGCATCGCCTTTTACTCAAAGCTGTTCTCAACCCAGCCAGCACGTATTGAAAATGACTACGCCAAGTGGATGCTTGAAGACCCGCGAGTGAACTTTGCCATTTCAACCAGAGGCAGCAAGCCTGGACTGGATCACTTGGGGTTTCAAGTGGATTCGGCCGAAGAGTTAACTGAAATGAAGGCTGCCGCTGAGAGCGCCGAGATGTCCACCATCGATGAAGGGGAGACAAGCTGTTGCTATGCCCGAAGTGAAAAACATTGGATCACCGATCCCCAAGGTATTGCCTGGGAACACTTTCACACTCTTGGAGACATACCCGTCTTCAACGAGGCCAGCCGGTCCACTGATGGCGCTGCTTGTTGCGCACCTGTGCAAAAACCAGTTGCAGCCTGCTGCGCACCCATAATTGAAATTGCCTCAAGCTGCTGCAACCCTTCGACATCTCAATCTTCATGCTGCTGAGAGTTATCCCATGTCTACGAACGACAAACCCTTGAACATCCTCTTCCTCTGTACCCACAACTCCGCCCGAAGCATCTTGGCTGAAGCTATGCTGAATCACTTGGGCAAAGGTCGCTTCAAAGCCTACTCTGCTGGCAGCAGTCCTCGTGAGAATCAAAAGCCAAATCCTCTGGCCATCGAGACACTGACCAAGGCCGGTATATCAACTGTAGGGCTGTACAGCAAAAGCTGGGATGAATTCGGTCAACCCGATGCACCGCACATGGACCTGGTCATTACAGTCTGTGACAACGCTGCCGGGGAGGTTTGCCCCTTCTGGCCTGGTCAACCGGCGACGGCCCACTGGGGTTACGCTGATCCATCCGAGGGTGATGGAGATGACGATCAAAAGCGCAAGGCTTTCTTGCAAACCCTGCACCTGATTCGCAAGCGCTTGGAAATCTTCGTGAACTTGCCGGCTGACAGTCTGAGCAAACTCAAACTTGAGCGTACTGCCCGCGACTTGGCCCAGAGCTGACCATGAGTGTTCAATGTGAAGTGACTGCCAAGGCAACTGCGCAGGCCCCCATGACAGTTTTTGAGCGGTATCTGACGCTTTGGGTGTTTCTGTGCATCCTGTTGGGTATTGCGTTAGGGCAATTCTTCCCCGGTGTATTTCAGGCCATTGGTGCCATTGAAGTGGCGCGGGTCAACCTGCCGGTGGGCCTGCTGATCTGGGTGATGATCATCCCGATGCTGGTCAAGGTGGATTTCGGGGCATTGCACCAGGTGCGTCAGCATGTTCGTGGCATTGGCGTCACCCTATTCGTGAATTGGCTGGTTAAGCCTTTCTCGATGGCCTTTCTGGGCTGGCTGTTCATTCGGCATTGGTTCGCTCCCTTCTTGCCCGCCGATCAACTCGACAGTTACATCGCGGGTCTGATCCTGCTGGCTGCTGCACCCTGTACAGCCATGGTGTTCGTCTGGAGTCGCCTCACCAATGGCGATCCGCTGTTCACGCTGTCGCAGGTGGCGCTGAATGACACCATCATGGTGTTTGCATTTGCCCCCCTGGTGGGTTTTCTGTTGGGCATCTCTGCCATCACAGTTCCATGGGATACCTTGGTGACTTCGGTTGTGCTCTATATCGTGATTCCGGTGCTTTTGGCCCAGCTGTGGCGCAAATCGCTGATGTCTAAAGGACAAGATGCATTTGATTCTGTCATGGCCAAGATCGGTCCCTGGTCAATCACGGCTTTGCTGGCTACGCTTGTGCTGCTGTTTGCTTTCCAGGGTGAGGCAATCCTGAAGCAACCCCTGGTCATTGCCTTGCTGGCCGTGCCAATTCTCATTCAGGTGTTTTTCAACTCGGCACTGGCTTATTGGCTCAACCGGGCGCTGGGAGAAAAGCACTCTGTTGCTTGCCCTTCCGCCCTGATCGGTGCCTCTAACTTCTTTGAGTTGGCAGTGGCAGCGGCCATCAGTCTATTCGGTTTCCAGTCGGGTGCAGCGCTGGCCACAGTCGTTGGGGTGCTGATTGAAGTTCCGGTAATGCTGCTGGTGGTCCGTGTTGTCAATCAGTCGCGCAGTTGGTACGTCGCCAAGCAGTGACGCATTTATTGAGAGTTCTCGCTAAACACCGAGACAGTTGGAGCATCAGATCAACGCGGCGGATGAGTTCGACTGAACAATTGGTGGAGCAGTTGGGTCAAATGGAGCGAAATACGTCCATGAGATTAATCGGACAACTTTTGGCATTTAGCGGCTATCGAGTATGTGCTCGCTAATGACGCCGGACGAAAGACGCCAGTGCTGCACAGCCAGCTCTAAAGTGACTTCTTTTGGGCGACCCAATGAGTAATCTCAAGGCATGGGCAAAAGCGTTAAAGCGCGACGTCATGACGCTTTGGTTCGCTCTGAAACATCCGCAAACACCCTGGCACGCTCGTGCTTTCGCTGCCATCCTCACGGCCTACGCCTTGAGTCCCATCGATCTGATCCCAGACTTCATTCCAATATTGGGGTATTTGGATGATCTGATCATTGTTCCTGTCGGTGTTTGGCTGCTACTGCGAATGGTCCCAAATCAGGTACTGACTGACAGCAGAACTCAAGCAGATGAGTGGTTTCGCCAAGGCAACACAAAGCCTATGAGTCTTTTTGGCCTTGTCATCATCGTGCTTCTCTGGTTCTTTGCAGCTTGGGTCACTTACAAGGCCGTTTTTTGAGGATAAGACAAAGACGTTTGAGCGACCGCTACGGGTCGACAGCAGTCGGAGCTCCAGATCAAGCCTGCGATGAGTCCGAGTGAACATCTGCTGGAGCAGTTAGACTCGGCTGAACTAACGGTGACTCCCCATGATGTCCTATTTTCCGTTTCTGATTGCGGCACTGGCTTTAGCCATCACGCCGGGGCCTGGTATTACCTATGTCGTTGCCCGCACAGTTTCAGGTGGACGTACTGAAGGATTGGCTTCCTGTGTCGGTACTGCCATTGGGGGTCTCTTGCATGTGGTTGCATCTTCCCTTGGGCTCTCAGTGCTCATTGCAAAATCAGCCATCTTGTTTAGCTTGCTCAAGTACCTTGGGGCGGCATATTTGATCTACCTTGGCATTCGCATCTTGCTGAGCAAGGGCCAAGATGCTGTGATCGAGCCGTCAAATCCTCAAGGACCACGTCGAGCGCTAATTGAAGGCATCGTGGTGGAAGCGCTAAACGTGAAAACCGCGTTGTTTTTCTTGGCCTTCCTTCCGCAGTTTGTGAGACCCGATTCGCCTGTGATCACGCAACTCATCGTGATGGGCATCATCTGTGTCACGCTGAATACCTTGGCAGATGCCATGGCAGTCATTGGTGCACATCGCTTACTCGATTCCCCTGTGGCACGTGCAGCGAAGGCGAGTTGGATGACACGAGCCTCTGGCGTGACGATGCTGGGCTTAGGGGCATACCTGGCTGCAGCGGAAAGAAATTAGGCAGTCGTGACGCCATGGTCAACGGATTACTTCAATTGTTGTTGTTCCAGGCTGCCGGTGAATTGGTCAGCAAATTCTTGGTGTCGTTCATACCTGGCCCTGTTTTAGGCTTGGTCTTGCTCTTGATCTTTTTGGGTTGGAGAGGAGCCGTACCGCAGCAAATCGATGCCGTTGGAAGTGCCATTCTGCAACACCTGGGCTTACTGTTTGTTCCAGCATCCGCTGGTATCTTGATGTTTTTCCCCGTCCTGAAAGACCATGCATTCGCGGTGATGGGGGCTTTGTTGCTGAGCGTGATCGCCACGATAGCGGTAACCGCTATAGTTTTGAAAATGTTTTCCACTCTGGATTCGGGGGATGAACATGCGCCCTGAGTTGCCTCCCATTCATGAAATATGGGTTTATCTGGCGGGCAGTCCCTTGTTTGCGCTTGTTTTGACCCTGGGGGCATATTCAGCGGGGCTGATGATTTATGAACGTACTCAGCGAAACCCGATGGCCAACCCTGTGTTGATCGCACTGATTCTGGTGGCTGGCACCTTGACATCAGTGAACATGCCATATCCTAAGTATTTTGAAGGTGCTCAATTCGTGCATTTCCTTCTAGGCACTGCCACGGTTTCACTGGCAATACCGATTTACAAAGGGTGGCATTCCCTGAAGGGGCGAATCGGTGTTTTGATGATGGCCATGCTTGCTGGGGGCATCACTTCCATTCTTGTTGCTGTGGGTGTTCTTCAACTGATGGGGTCCGACGTGGCCTTGATACGTGGCATGTATGCCAAGTCAGTGACAGCCCCCATTGCCATGGGGATTGCAGAACGCCTCCATGCCTCGCCAACGCTCACGGCTGTGTTTGCCGTGACGACAGGGGTGCTGGGTGCTGTGCTGGGGCGTTTCGTCCTCAACGCCGTCAAAGTCCGCGCCTGGTGGCAACGAGGATTCGCCTTAGGGGTTGCCGCGCATGGAATTGGCACTTCGAGAGCTTTCAGCGTTCATCCAGTGGCTGGCGCATATGCGAGTCTTGGCATGGGGTTACATGGGGTGGTTTGTGCCGTCGCACTTCCTGCCGCGCTGACGTTGCTTGATTTCTAGTCTCCAGACCAAGAAGACGTCGATCAGGGGCATGACCGGTGAGGCAATAGATCAAACTTGCCATAGAGTTCGAGTGAACAACTGGTGGAGCAGTTGGCTCAAGCGTCCACAAACCAAGGGGTCCTTCATTTTGGACGTCCCCATACTGGTCATCCCAAGTTATCAGGGGGAATCCTGAGCGACCTCCGCCTGGGGTGCAAGGAGTGTCCATCCTAGGGAAAACGCTGTCCTGTACATGTCATCCAGGATTCATTGAGTTGGTTGATTCATGATTTAATGTATGCATTGATTAATTCGGTAATCAATCGGAGCACAGGAGCTCTGTCGTAGAACGAAACCAGAGCAGCTGGATGCACAAGTGATCCTATGAAGCATGTCTCCGCCAGCCAAGTGGAATCAGCGTCGATGGTCGATGCCGCGTACGCTGAGATCAGGCATCACATCCTGGATAACTTGTGGCCACCTGGGCACCAAGCGCTGGAGCAGGAG
>JACCDO010417860.1_pt1 | contig 14736 bp, 21 predicted proteins | sample 7446101 | NCBI WGS metagenome assembly JACCDO01 (sample SAMN15323440, study PRJNA562643) | freshwater metagenome | isolation source: river surface water | place: USA:Blue River Watershed | collected 2017-08-16
TTAATAATTTAATGATGCTATGTTTTTATTTTTTCTTATACTTCCAAATGTAGGTGACATAAATTGTGAAGAGTTAAAAGAAGGCTTAGTAACTCTATCTTCATAACTTCCAAAACTACTCAACTTATCATTTGGATTAAAGGTTAATTTCCCTCCTCTTGTAAGTTCTTCGTTATATCCAACAGTAGCAACCATATTTGTATGAGAAGCATAAAGAGGAGTGTTTCTATCTAGGAAAATATCAGGTTGTTGAACTTGAATAACAATTTGTGGTGTTCCTGCATTAGTATTTACTACGGAGTAAGTATAATCCTTTACTTTAACATGAGTTCCATCTCTTGTTAAGAGTTGAAGTTCTTTACCTTTAGAAGCAGATACGGCAATATAATTTTTATCTTTAATATTAGCTGATATATCTATAGAGTTATTAGTCTTTGGATCATAAAGTGTTATACTTGAGAAATTTGTGTTAACAGCTTTAAGTAAAGAGTCTTTAAGCTTACTATCACTAACTTTTTGATTTCTGTTAGCTTCATCTCCAACACCTATATATTGTAAGCTTGCATTTGACTGAAAAGAACCTTCTAAAGTGTCAGATAACATACCATTAATCTCATTTGTGTCAATGTTATTTCCAAGTTGTAATTGTCTTGAAGGGTTACTACGAATTACTCCGGCTATCGTATCGGTGTGAATTCTATCTCTAACCTCATTATGATCTACACTATCTCCAATAGACATTGGGAACGTTAAATTACTTCCAGGGTTTGTATGTATTGCGTGATTTTGGTGTATACGAGGAGCACTTAATGGAACTAAACTTTCAATAGGCATCAACGGTGGACGAACAACATCCAACTTGTACGGATTTTTAACACCTTGACCTTGACCCATATCAACTTGAACCATAGGATTTCTTCCTCTAGCAAAGACTTGAATACCTTCATTTATACGAGAAGGGTCTCCATAATCATTGTCTGGTCTTGCCATATACATAACATCGGATATATTGACGGTCTCTTTTCTACGTGTCATAATAGATTTAGGAGGATCTTTATAAATATGAGGAACTTCATAAGATGAAAGACTTACACCAGCACGTTCTTTCTTAGGATATTGAATAGACATTCTTTACTTAATTAAAAGATAATTTTAATTTTTTAATTAAGAGATTAAATAATAATTTAAGAATATAAACAATTAAAGATAAATGAGTGAGCTTACAAACTATCAATTGGTTAACATCTTTAAAAAGTATCTTAACGACTTTGTTGAAGGTTTAACTGACCAGTTTCCAAGAGAAAAAGATTTCTATACTCTTCAACTTCTTATAAAGACTGACCAAATTAACATGGAAAATATCTTGAGAGAATTTTCAAAGGTTATCATCCCACACAAAGATATGGTTTTAGAAAGAAACGAGGACTTTTTCTTAACAAAGTGTAAAACCTTATTATCAGGAACAGATATTAAATCAGACCAAGTAGATCATTTTAAAAGAATCTGGCAATCTCCTTCTTTATCAGATGATGATAAAGTTGTTATGTGGAGATGGTTTAAAAACTTTTTAGATATTGCAATTCAGTATGATAAGAACTGTAAAAAGTAATTTACGCGTGATTTTTTAAACATTCTAAAGCGTTATATAGAGGCTTACCTGTATATATCTTTTCCCATTTTTCACAGTATATATAATAAATATAAAGGTTGTCTGAATGTAAGTACAACTCTGTATCTCTTCTTAAAGGATCTTGAATAAACTTCAACACAACTATTTGTGTAAGAGGTGATTGTTCTTTTACATAACTTGCAAAAGATATAATATCACTGTAATCATTTTCCTCTTTGGTAAAGAAATTAATCTCATAAACCATACACATAGTTTTATCTTGAACTCTACCTTTATATAGGTCCATAAAGTTATTAGAGTCATACTTTAAATTATCAGGATTTTTTATTAAATAAGGGAAAATTGCAGGGTCAGCACTACCTGTATTAAAGTATCTATTCATCATTTCAGTTTGAATATAACTTTGATAAAAAGTATGTCTTGTGTTCTCTCCGACCTCTTCAAGGTACTGTTTATCTATGTAATAACTGAAATCAGTTTCTAGACAGTGTTTGACCATTTGTAAACTTGAAAAAATAATGTTAAAAGGGTATGAAGGTCCATAATACTTTGTGTTTATGATATTAAATGTATCATAGTTAAAACCTATAGATGTAAAGACCATTTTAATTTAATATAATTATAATATTAAATTAAAATTAAAATTTGTAATAACTTAATGCTTCTTGTAAAGATGGTTGTCTTTTATTTAAACTTGCGTTAACTATATTATGCAGTTCCCAACTACATCTAAATAAGTCTTGTCTACTATTAGCACATCTATCTATATCTATAAGAGACAAGTTATCTATAAGATGTTGTTTACACTTAGGACAAGGAAGAATATACTGTAAACAACTCAACATTGCTTTATAATTCTCAAATACATCATACATTTCACCTGTTGAGTAAAGAGCAGATGTATGTAATATAAACCATAAACTGTTACCCCAATCATCTTTAGAGAGTTTATCAGGGTCAAACATCCCTCTTACATCATTAAAACTTGGTATTTTAACGTAATTACCATACTTGTTTAATATGATTAAATAATAAGCTTGCATTAAGTATATCCATATAAACATTGAAAAGTTATTCTGTGAACAATAATCTAAGAATTCAAACTGACCGGAAGAATACTTTATAACTTCTGCGATGTTAGAATATATACGAAAGAAATTTTGGAGGTCAGGTGAAGACAGGAGAAGTTGTTTAACGTTAGAGTTCATATATACGTATTCAGTAAGACGTAATTTAACAAAGTTGTTAGGCATAAGATTTATAACATTCTGGCAGTAACACTTAATACTCATTGTCTGCATTTCATCATCACTGTTATATGTTCTACTAAGTATAAACATACTTTTAAAGTATGTCCAAAGCCACTTATCAACTTTTTCTATTGGTATTTCCATATTTGTCATGTTTATAATATAACAAATATATTTTTATATCCTAATTAAATTTATCATCATCTTCCAACACATCATCTAAATATCTAAAGGTCTTTTTCTCAACTGTTTTAGTAGTAAAAATATCATACTTCTTAAGGACATCTCTATTGCTTGTCTCACCCACTATTTTATTTTCTATTCTTTTCCATCTTAAACCAAGCTCTTTACACTTATTTATGTCCTCATCTTCTAAAGAAAACCATTCACCTTTTGGACCTTGTCTAGCGACTATATACTTTTCTAATGAACTCTTAAATATTAAACCTGTATTACCATATACAAAATTATTGTATTCATTCTTGCGAATTATAAGCTTTGTTGATTCCTCTTCTTCCTCTTCATCTTCTGGTTCTCTTTTAGAAAGAGTTTTAGAATGAGTTTTACAGTATTTTTCACCTTGTTTAAGTAGTTTACCGCACTCCTCTCCCTTTCTAGCACCACTCTTGATAACCTCTTTACAACTCATAACTTTATTTTTAAACAAAGATACTTTTAAATTATTTTGTAATAAAAGATAAAGAGTTTCTTTATCAACATCTTCTACTATTTTATTCTTTATTATATACTTAAAAAATCTGTTCCAACAGTCTATATACTCCATTATGATACTTTAAGGTTTTAAATTTTTATATAAATTCAATTTAATTTCTAAGTGTATAAATAAATGACATCTGTGTTTGGAACTGATTCCGCTTACTATGGTATTGCAAATAACCATCTTTATTTAAATATTACAGATGATTTTAATCCTCAAGCTAACTCTTACTATTCAAGTATGCAAACTAAAGGCGCAAGTGATGAAGACACTACAGCTTATCAAAAGTATACTGACAAGTGGAACCCTTCTATATTTGCAGCTATAAAACAGTATGATAATAGTTGTAAAAATAATCTATCACGTATAGCTCCTTCTTTAAATAAAACAACTATATACAGTGTGATGGAAAAGATACCTTCTCTTAAAGGATGCTTAGATCTCGTAAAAGCATCATCTTATGGTTCAACACTTAATGAAGGTAAAAAAACTTTCTTCGCCTTTGAGAATACAGACATAGCTCATATGTTCTTAGATAAATATAATCATCAAGTTTATGTTATAAGAGAACTCTTAAAAGCTAACACTTTAAACTTTCCTGTAAATCCTTCTCAACTAGTTAAACGTAAAGTTAAACTTACTACCATGTCTGATAGTAATTATTTATACGCTGATGGAAGAGGAAAACAGCTTGTTATATACATACCAAACTCTCAGTTTAATTACTATAATATGCCTAAACAAGATATTACTATACTTGTAAAAGGCTATATAGAAACAGACAACGGGTGGCTTTATATCTTAGATGTTCCTATTATTCCACAAATTATTTTATAAAAGCATTATTAAAGATGATTTTAATAATACTTTTACTTGTGTGGTTTATAAATCTTGAATTAAGCTTAGGTGGTATATGGTTACGTGTTAATGAAAAAGGAAATATTGTGTTTACACTTAGAAACATAATATCTATTATTAAAGCACCCCTTAAGTACTCTTACTTCTGGTCCCACTTATTAGACATAAATATATATTCTTTTATGTTCTTTGGGTTAAGCTACTCTTATCTTATTAAAGAGTTTCTTCATCTTCATTTTCTTCAGTAATCTCTACCTTATTTTGTCCCATTAAATTATTCATAATGTTTGAAAGGTCTGCTTGAGAATTACCTCCCATTAAATTACTCATCATACTCATAATGTTAGAAAGGTCTGGAGCTTGTGAGTTTGTTTCTACTCCTGTCATATTTCCTATCATACTAGCTAAAGGATCACTTCCACCCATTAAATTACCCATAATATTATTCATAACATCTCCTAATCCTCCCATATTACCATTTGATAATGACTGAGTTGAACTCATAATATTAGACATTAAACCCTCCATATTAACATCACCTTTTTCATCAACAAGATTATCAGCTATATTTGTAAGATTATTTATAACATCATTGTCATTTTCCTTACCTGTAGTTTCTTTCTTTAATTCCTCAACCACACTCTTAGTTTTACCCTGAAGAGATTGTAATAATCTCTTTGTGTTTAACTTTCCACTGCTTATCTCTCTTCCCATGTCATTCAATATACCAGATTGAAGTAAACTCATAACACCGCCTAAAGGATTATCCTCGTTTGTTTTAAATGACCCTTCAATCTTATCCATAAATTTATTTAAAAACTTTTCTTCGTTAGAGTTAGTCAATGCTTCTAACAACTGAGTATTATCTTGAATTAATAAAGCTGAAATAACTTGGAGATGCTTAAATATAACGTCAGAATCTTCACCTTTAAGAAGATCTTTAATATTAATATAAACTCTCTCACTAAACATAATTTTATCATCTTTTAATAAAGAAACATCAGAGTTAACAACAGCATCTTTATTATTCTCTAAAAAATTTAAAAAGATATTGTTGTGTTTAATTAAAGCAGACTTGTTAGTGATAGGAGTTGTCTTTATAAGTTTATAGTACAAGTCAATATTTTTATACTTAGAACCATATATAATATTAAGGTCATTAACAAATGCGCGTATTTTAGAAAAAGGTTTTATAGCATCCATTTTACTTTTATTTAATTATTCTTTTAAACTTTAAAGGAAAAAATATTTTATAATAAAAATGGATGAACCATCTTTTAAGTCATTTGAAAGAGCTTCTATAACTCCTGGAAACGTCTTTAGAACAAATATTATCTCTTCTATAACAGAAGAAGAATCAACTCTTCAGTTACTCTCTGTAAATAGAACTAAAGATAACTTTGGTAACTATATATTTATAATCTACTCAAAGAATAAGGATGAGATTGAACAATGTTTAAATTATCTTAAAAACTTAACAAAAATACCTTTTAAAGATATCTCTATTGAAGTCACTGGAGAACTAAACTTTGACGACTATTGTAAAGAATATATATACACGTGTGATTTAACAAAAGAAGAAGGGGTCTTAAGCTCTGATATGGTATTTAATACAGTAATGAAAAATGTATCAGAGAAAGCTGGAGGTATGGTTATTATATCAGATCATATAGATAAAGTTCCAAGATACTTATCAACTATGTCTCAACTTGTTTTTATAGGGTGTGATATAGAGCACCTTCCTAGAATTATACATGAAGGAGGTGGTTTACCAGTATCAAACGAACTTAAATACGGGTTAAAGGATATTTTATGTTTAAATAAAACATTACTTTGGACTAAGATATCTTTAGTTTAAAATATTTTTTTCTTTACTATACAGTATATACAATGTCTTTTTTATTTAATAAACAAGAAGAAATAGACCCTAAAAAATTAAGCGAGTATAAAAGAGTATGCACAAAGTATCCTGATAGAATACCTGTAATAATTAAAAAAGGTAATAAAAATGCACCTGAAATAGACAGAAATAAATATCTTGTACCAAAAGATATATTATTCGGTTCTTTTGTAGGTGTGTTAAGACAACGTCTAAAGTTAAAACCTGACGAAGCACTCTTTGTAATGTGTGATAGCACACTATTAACACCAACTTTAACAATGAACCAGATATATAGTAAGTATAAAACAAAAGAAGGTTTTTTAATGCTTGAATATAGCTTAGAATCAACTTTTGGATAGGTTATATTATTTAATTAAATAATATAACTAAACTTAAAATAAAACTTAAACTTTTAACCTGTTCTCCAGGAATATAAACACATCTTATTCATACAATTGTTAAATGTTGTAGGAGGTTCATCGGCTCTTCTTAACTGAACATTATAAAATTGTATTTTCTTTTGTTTACATTTAGGACATTCTATAAAACTGTCAATAACTTCTATCTTTGTATTTAATCTTATAACTTCCTTCTTTATTTCCTCTCTGTTTTCATCCCACAAAGAGTTATCATATCCAGTTGTATCTTGTTTTATGTTTTGAAGCAGCTCTTTAAGAGGAATATCTTTATAGTTCATGTATCTAAGTATATTTACTATCTTTCTTTTATTATCTCCTTTTGATATTATATTATTCTTAATTATACCTACATTCTTTTCAGACTGTGTAATCTTACTAACCTCTCTCTTTACAATCTCATCAATATCTTCTAAATTAAACTTAAATAAAGAGTATTGGTTATCTATCTTTTTACGGTTAAAGTTAAACTCTTTTTTTCTTGTTTGTGTGTTAACCTTTTCATCTTCTAAAAATACCTCATCACTACAACAATCATTATCATTTTCTTCTACAACCTCTTCTTCTGGCTGTTCTTCAACAATCTCTTCCTCCTCCTCTACAATATCTTCTTCTACTTCACTTTCTTCATCTTCCTCTTCACTTTCATCTTCCTCCTCCTCTTCATCACTACTATCATCAGAGCTTACGATCTCATCCTCATAAAACTCTTCGTCTTCGCTATCATAATCTTTAGACATTTTAATATATAAATAAATCTAAAATATCTTAATAAAATCATTTTAAGGATTAAAAACTATTATATAAATATGAATAACGTTAAAGCATTACAATCAATTTCCTCTTTAAACAAAGAGTTTGAAGCTACAGGTAACACTGAAGCTAAAAATATCCTTAAGAATATTACCGGTCTTTTCTTAAAGAAAAACTACACAGAGTTAGATAAGTCTATCAATGAACTTCAAGGGAGAAAGTATCCTGAAAGTTTGTTTCGTAAAGTTTATAACACAGTTAATACTATTTATGACACTATTTATAATAACAACAAAACTGCTATCTTTACTTACTCTTTAGATAAGATTAAAGAAGCTGAAGAATACTTTAAAGGAGATAACAGTAATAAAGTTGTAACTATAACTACAACAACATGTAAAAGAACTGATCTCATAACAAGAACAGTTGACAGCTTTTTAGAGTGTGTTTTAGACTATAAAGACTACGTTAAAGAATGGATTATAGTAGATGATAACTCATCTGATGAAGATCGTAAATTTATGAAAGAAAGATACCCCTTTATAAGATTTATATATAAAGGAGTTGAAGACAAAGGTCATCCAAGAAGTATGAATATGTTTTTAAAGGAAGTAACAACTCCTTATGTGTTTAACCTTGAAGATGACTTTGAATTCTTTAGAAGAGATAAATACTTTGAACGTATGATTAGTATCCTTAACATTGATAGAACTTATGGTCAATGCTTAATGAATATTAATTACACAGAAGATACTGATTCTGGTAATAACATCTGGGGTTCAACTATGAAAACATCTCCACAAGGAAGATATTTCGTTCATAATTATTATACCGGAAAACAACTTGAAGAAGAACAGAAGAAGTTAGGCTGTCCTTCTTGTCTTTACTGGCCTCACTTTTCTTTTAGAGTAGGTTTAACTAAAACTACAGTATTTCAAGATTTAGGTTCTTACGATGAAACTGCAAAACACTTTGAAATGGAATACGCTCACCGCTTTGTTATTAAAGGTTATAAAACAACATTCTTAGACGGTATTTACTGTGCGCACATAGGAAGAAGAACATATGAAAGAAACACTGATAAAAAGAATGCATACGACTTGAATGAGGAAAGACAATTTGGCGAGGAAGTTAAAAAGGTAGAGAATAAAGAAGTTAAAAAAGAAGGTAAAAAACAAATGGACATATCATCTTATGTTATTAACTTAAAAAGAAGACCAGACAGACTTAGAAACTTCTTTACTAAAAATAAGGATGAAATGATACCTATAACTGTATTTGAAGGAGTTGACGGGAAGGCATTATCACCTTCTCATAAAGTACAAAAAGCCTTTTCTACAGGTGATTACAACTATAGAAGAGGTATTGTTGGTTGTGCTATGAGTCATGTTAATATCTGGAAAGACTTTTTATCTAAAAGTTCAGATTATTGTTTAGTTCTTGAAGATGATGCTGAGTTGTGTAAAGATTTTCAGAACAAGATGTTATACTTAATTAAGAATAACGAGTTTGATATTATGTTTTTACACTATAATCCATACCCTCAATTTAATAACAGTAAACTATACTCAAACGAACCACCTGTAGCTGAAGTATGGTCTAAAGATAGAAGTATGAGAGAAAATATGGGTAGTGGTGCTGGCTATATTTTAACTAGACAGGGTGCTATAAACTTATTAAATCATATAAAGAATAAAGGAGTATATAACGCTATTGACTGGGTTATGTTTAAATCCGAAAATAAGATTATGTATGTTAAACCTTTATTAGTAAGAGCAAACTGTTTCCAAAGCACAAATGGTGGTTGTGATACAGATATACAGAATGTATATGATGGAGTTTCTTTTAAAGATAACACACAATGGGATAAGCACGAACTAGATTACATTTCAACTAAGATTTTATCATCTTATCATAATGCTAAAGAAGCACGTAGTTATGTTAATCTTTATTGTAAAGGATTTGAAGAGATTGAACAGTTAGTGACTTCAAATAGTAAGATAAGTGTAAGTAAAAACATAAAAGGGTTTACTATTGTAGCAACAAAGAACCCTGACATTCAACAATTAAAAGAACATGTTTGTATTTGTCCGGTATCCTTAAAAGATAAAATAGATGTTCTTATTAAGAATTATCCTATTAAGAAATATACTACTAATAATTTAGTTTATATTATACCTGATAAATATGTTGAAAATATGTTATCAGACAAGGTATGGGATGATAGTTATCTTAATACTTTCTGTCCTTTTTAAAGGTTAAATTTTGATTACTTTAACTCCATACTTTTTTAAAAAATTAATACCTGAAGGGTCCCTGTACTCATTTTTATAATAAATTGTACTTATTCCTGACTGATACATTAACTTAGAACATTCCATACAAGGACTATGAGTTATAAATACAGTGCACCCTTCACTACTCTCAGTTCCTCTTGCAAGTTTAGATATCATATTCATTTCTGCATGTATAACATAAGGTAATGTTTTGTTGTTCTCATCCTCACAGACTCCATCTTCGCAATTGTTAGGTGTTCCATTGTATCCTATACTTATTATTTTGTTATCTTTTACAGCTATACAACCAACTTTTAATCTTTCTGCTGTGCTACATTGACTAAATCTAACAGCAGTGTCCATATAAGCTTGTATGTGTTTATCCTTCATTACTATTTACTATTTAATTTGATCTATATTTAAATCAAATTAAACATCTAAACTTTCATACTTGAATATTTTAGGAACTTCACTAGGCGGATATATATACAATCCTGTTCTCCACTTCTTTGTTTCCCATCCAAGTGACTTTAATTCTTCTATACACTTATCTACCAAGTTACTTTCATATAGTATCTTTCCATCGTTATCTGCTAACTCAAAACATCTATTTTTGTTATCAATAAAATCATTGGTTAACATAAACTCTATGAGCTGTCTTTTCATTCTAATCAATTCTCTTTCTTCTCTTAAAGATTGAAAATTAGTTATGTTGTTAGGAGACATATAAGATGGTATGTTTTTCATTTATAACTTAAAATAATACTTCTTTAAGGTTCATTTATTCTTTCATTAGTTATTCTATCCACACTCCAAGAATATTCGTTATACACTCTAGGTATCCACTTTGTATCTAACTTGATCTTTGTATTTAACTCTAATAGTTGTATTAAAAGGTCAGTGTTAGGTCTTACATTTAAGTCATCTTTCCATTTGTTTAACCATTCTCTTATTATGTTTATACAGTATGGATTATCTGTATAAAGATTAACAGATATATACTTTCTGTATCTAGGTTCTACACTTGTATATATCCAGTTTAATCCTTCTACTATAGAATAAAGTTCCATTCTATTATTGTTACTATTGTCTTCTTTACCAGACAACACATATTTTTGTTCATTCTTATCTAAAATAATTACAGCCCATCCCCCAATGTTATTTTCCGCTTTTCCATTCGTATAAAGAGAATATTTTAACTCTCTTTTCTTCTTTTTTTCAGGTGTGATTTTAGATATGAATTCCATTTTTATATTTTAATTCTTAAATTAAAACATAATATTCATTTAATTTTCCTTCTTTTCTTCTACTTCTTCAACAGTGACAGAAGAACGTAAAGCCTCTCTTACTACAACTCTTTCATCTTCATCAACCATATACTTAATAAGGGTGTCACTTTCTTCAGAGTTTCCTGCTTTAATATTAGCCTGGATGTATTGGTCTAAGTAATCTTTTCTGAAGTGGGTAAACTCTTCTTCCATTTCAGAGATATCCTTTTGTGTATTTTCTATAACTTTAAGAGCTGTTTCTATATTACTTTCCGCTTCTTTCATTTGATGTAAGTTATAAGCTTTCTTAACATTAAGAACAATATAATAATCAATACTGCTCTTATCTAATTCTTTATTCTCATTTATTCTTAATTGAGACTGTCTATCAAGCATATCTTTTTGCTCTGCCTTTCTTTTATCCTCTACTTCTTTAAGATACACCTTTACTATCTTAGTCATTATATCTTTTAAGTCTTCATCAACAAACTGTCCTTTGTAAAAAGCCCTATTGTCTTTAAACAGAGGATACTCTTTACCTACAAATACAAGTTCATTTACAGAATAACTATCATAGTTTCTTATTAAATTCTCACACCATTTTTCTGCTTCAGTTGCTGTTGAAAAGTTTCCTCTTAGTTTTAAAACACCAAATGAGCCTTGACTGTCAGGAGTAGCTCCTTTTGATGGAATGAAAGATATTAAACCAATAGACTGGTGTAATACTTCTGGATCACTTCTTGAGTTTCTATCTTTATTATAAAGAGTATCAATCTTTATTTCTTCAATCTTTACTTCATCTTCAATGTTATCATTTACTAATGTTATCTTACTTGGAATAATCTCTTCTTTAACATCTAAAGAAGTAACGTCATCAATCATATACTGAACGATTTCCATTTGCTTTGGGTCAATACCAACCTGTTTTATCTCATCAATATATTTCTTAAGGTATTGTTGTCTATATGTTGGATACTTTTCATCAATCTCTTTAATCTCAGCATTTGTCTTTTCAATATTATCTTTACACTTTACAATATCACCTTTTCTTTTATCTATAATATACATGTTATGAGCTTTCTTTGTTCTTAATTGAACGTATAAGTCATAGTCAGACAAAGTAGTTTCTTTTTCCTCTTCATTTGTATCATCTAAAAGCTTACGCTGTTTGTCAAACATCTTCTTCTTTTCAAGCTCAGCTTTCTCTTCCTTTTCTTTAATAAGAGTTGCTGTTGACTCTGTAACTAACTTCTTTGTATCAACATCTCTTACTGAATAAGTATAAGCTTCGTTGTTAATCATTAATGGAAATTCTTTACCAACAAGGGGCATATCAATATCTAAGTTTTCATCCTCTGTTAATAAAACATCACATCTTTTATCAGCTTCAGCTGTATTAGGATAATTACCTCTTAACTTTATAACACCATAACAACCATTCTTATCAGGGATAGAACCTTTAGAAGGATTAAAAGATATAATACCAATATTTTGACCTATAACTGTGCTGTCAACTCTAAACTTACGTTCTCTAGCATACTTAGACATAACAAAGTTAAAAGTTATAAGGTCTTTCTTTGCCTCTTTAAGTTCTTCATCGGATAAAGGTTTTCTAGCCGGATTAGAAGCAGGAAGTTCTAATATACACTTTGGTACTTTATTACTTCTTTGTGTAGAGAGATGTTCTACATTACCTGCTCTGAAAGGAGTATCTGAATTTATCATAGCATGTTCCATCTTTTTATATAAATTATAATAACATTTTAAATAGGATATTTAAAATGTTTAACTCAACTCAGTCATCTCTATGTTAACATAATCCTCTTCACTGTCATAGGTTTGATTAAGTATGATAACACTTGGCTTTTTCTTTTTAGTCTTCCACTTATAAGCCATCCAAGAGTACTTAACAAGTGTATAAAGAGGTGATAGTAATGTCATATCACTTAGATAGTAAGTATAATATAATAAATAATACATTTTTATTTATTATATATTAAAGACTTTTTTAATTACTATTTAAAAATGGCATCAGCTACTCAAATTAGATTAGAGATGAAAGAGCTTAAAGATATTAACACTGAGATAAAACGTCTTGGCGCCTCTTTAAAAGCTTTAAGAGATAGAAAGAAAGACCTTGAGAATGACATAATAGATTATCTTGAAAGAACCGGACAGCCTGGTATTAAGTATGAGGACTTAATTGTTCTTGCAGGTGAGCGCAAACATCGTGAAAGAAAAAACAAGGATGAAAAGGAATTAGACGTTCTTACTATCCTTGAAGAAAAAGGTATAAGAGATAGTAGAGCAGTTTATAATGAGATAGTAGAAGCGATGAGAGGAGAACAGAAAATCTCCCCATCTCTTAAGATAAAAGAATATCAAAATAATTAAATTTATATTTAAATGTTTACTTAATAGTAAGTAAACTATAAAATGTCAAATGTATCTTACAAAGTTCGCAATGTAGCTAAACAAAAGCTTAGAAATTATCATGTTATTAATGCCGAGAATAGGGCTGGGGATGAATATATCAAGAAAGAGGGTATCCCTATTTCAAACAAGTTTGAAACTCTAGAAATTCCTGCTGATGGTATGGTTAGTGTTGATCCTGTTTTTAATAAAAAGGTTAGTAAGGAAGATGTTAAAGCAGGTAAAAGAAAACCTATGATTATGTCTATCCACGATCTTCCTCAATCAGATGATGCATCATTTAATCCTACACCTTATAATAGACCTTTTACTGGAGTTAGACCTCCAGCTAGAAACTTAAAAACTGAGTATAGAAATGAGATGAAGATTACTCTTTATAATAAAGGGTTTGAAAGAGATATGATGTAATATCGGCTTAAAGTAATACACATTATATTATAAATCAATAATATAATGTTTGAAAGATTAGAAAAACAAATCATAAGAGAAGGTGATATTCAAGTTCCTCAAGGTGCTACTGTTTCAGTTCACTACACTGGTTACTTTTTAGATGGAAGAGTATTTGATTCTTCCCTTCAACGTAATCAACCATTCCAGTTTACTTTAGGAAGAGGTATGGTTATTCAAGGTTGGGATGTTGGAGTAGCTTCTATGAAGAGAGGTGAAGTTTGTAAGTTATCTATCCCATCAAGAATGGCTTATGGAGAAAGAGGAGTAGGTCCAATTCCTCCTAACTCTGATTTAGTTTTCCAAGTAGAGTTATTAGGTTGGAATTAAAGTTTAGTTTAGTTTAGTTTTTATTTTATCAGTATCATTATAGAAATCTATATTACAGTTTCTACAATGATGTAAAGTTCTATAATATATATTAGAGAAACTTATATCACCAGTAGAATTACCTCCTGATAACCCTGCAAGAACTAATAAAGCAGAACCTATTAAAGTTCTACAAAAACTTCTTTTTTCTAACTTTGAGGTTTGTATATCTCGGCATAATTTTTTACATTTTTTACATCTTTGAGAATTAGGGTAGTTATTTAGTATGAAAGAATCAGTAGTAATATTTTCATTACAAGGTAAACATAAGCCTCTTATATTACAGTTATTACAACATATGAACCCACAGTCTTTACATACTATACCATCATTTCTATTACTTAAATGACCGCAGTTATTACTCATTTTAAACTATATAATTTATTGTTTTAAATAATAAATTATAAATAAATTACATCAATTGTTTAGCTTTAAA
>JACCDO011992782.1_pt1 | contig 14736 bp, 10 predicted proteins | sample 7446101 | NCBI WGS metagenome assembly JACCDO01 (sample SAMN15323440, study PRJNA562643) | freshwater metagenome | isolation source: river surface water | place: USA:Blue River Watershed | collected 2017-08-16
TAACCAATGCAAACTTGCTACAGGACTAAGTAATGGAGCACGTTTGTATTGAGTGCGACCACGGCGTGGATGAGTTATACATTGAGTTTGGTGGTAAAGATAATTTGAAGCTAGTCCGCTGCAATCATTGCGGTGAAGTGGCGGACAAATATATTGAGTATGAACTAATCTTGGTTGTATTAGATATCATCTTACACAGAAAGCAAGCATATCGCCATCTACTCTTTAACCGGAAGTACTTCACTTCTGCGTCTTATTCTATTGCAGTATTTTTGGTAGTATTAATCGTGAATGTGTCCACAAAGTTTATTGTTTTTCATGAGAGTTCATCGTGGTTTAAGCAGTGGTCGCCGTTTATCCAACTGACTTTCCTACTTGTAACATCTCTCCTTGAGCATGCTGTATTTGTGATGACAATACTTGTTAGTTTATGGTATTATCGATTGAAGTTTCATCGATTATTATATGTATCCATAGCATTACCAGAATTATTAAAAGTATGTGCAAGTGTGCTGCAAATATTCGACAACGGATCTACAATTTTATTTATTATTGGCTTGTTGCTCATTTCAATTCAATATACTTCATTTCAAAGCATCATGAATATACCTAATCAAAAAGGGCTTATAATTCTCTTGGTCGGGACTATGTTTCGGATATTATGCAGACTACAGTGTCATACGATATCAGATGTCAAGCTACTGGGCTATATTCTTTGATCATTATATAATTATACACAAAAAGTAACTTAGCTTTTGACTAGAGTCATGCCACCAGATTGAGAAATCCAAGCAAATAATGAAGTGATACGGCGATACGGTAACTGATCTGAAAACGACTGAATAGCTGTTGCCACCAGAAGAATCTTGAATCCTTGCAGAGTTAAGTGTTGCTTCTTCTCATTCACCAACGCGGTGTTTACCGTGTTACTCAAAACATCTGCGGATAATACTTTATCCCTAATTTTATCAGGAATATCGAGTATGTCACTTGGAAGTGTGGAGTTGAGTATACCGCCGTCTGCCCGCATCCAGAGACTTATTTCTCGGAACGACTTGTGCATTATCGGCTCCTTCAACAAGTATGGAATAATGCTGAAGTCGTGTGCAAAGCGTGATAATGCTTTGTATGTCATGGTCTTACCGGTTATACCCATACTATCGTCACTCTTGCTGGGGGACGCCATTACTGCATTGTTCGAGTAGTGCTCGAACAAGTTATTTATGAGCTCGTTGTGCTGCTCTAACGACGCTGCTGCTAGAGTATTTTCATATATCATGTGTAACGATTGCTCTAAATAAATAAGCGAGAACGGAGTCAACCCGAGGTTGGTGGCGACGGGCAAGATCTTCTTCTTAAGCATGACTTCCATCACCGTTTTCTCTGCTATAATCTTCTGCTTCTTCGGTAAACAATCCAATGCAGCACCTAATTGCTCTTCAATGAGTGAGGCGTATATCTTACAAGCTATTTCCTTGACTCCCCATATAAATTGTCCCGGTGATATGACATGGGCAGCTGCCAGTCCTCCTTTGTGCTGCTGCACGCCTTTGACTAACAATGCTCTTACTACTGTCTTGGAAGCATTTTCAGCACCAGCTCGAACACCAAATGCTCTTGGAGGAGCAGGTAGTACCTCTTCGCCTTCAGGTATAACCTTGTATGCTTTGTCAAAGATTATGTCCACGACTCCCGCCACGATCTGATTTGACTCAGCTCCAACAAGTCCAAATTCTCGAGCAAAACGACCGAATTTCATCAAATTCATCCCGTTACCAGTTGAGTCGAACACGTAGCGACCGTATATAGCACGAAGCAATCTGTTTTCCACTACACTTGACACTACAAAATTAGATAAATCCCCCAAAAGAAACGGGTTCACGTGATCCTCTTGCGAACTAATCTTCTGTCCTATTTCACCGGATAAAAGATTTTTTATACTCGCGTTAGGTGAAGAGCTTCCACTTGGAGATGGCGCGGTGGAAGAGGGCAATTCCTTACTAGGAGAGTGAAAGGATACATCATTACCATATGTATGCTCATCAAGTGCACTCACTTCATCAAAGACGACGTCGTTGCGCATTTGCTTGCTCTTCAACTGCTCGATCACATGGTTCACGCTTGGATTATCGAGTTGCAAGTTACCCAATATTGATTCAACGGTTAGAATCGCGGAATTACTCACTTCATTCAATTCGTTTTGCAACCGTAATATCTCACTGCGCATTTTCATAGCTTGCTCTCGCAGGACGTTGTTCTCGGCGTATAAACCGTCTACAATGTGCGATGCCGAGGACTCCATGGTTTGCTTCAGCTGCTGCCGAGCCTTTACTATGTCATCTTCTGCTTGTTTCAAGGCTTTCGTCGAGGCTTTGAGGTTCACCGTAAACCCTTCGCAACGCTTTTGCAGTATTACATTAGTCACTTCGGAGTTATGCAACTTGTTCTTCAGCGACAACACTTTCTCCTCTAACGATATGAGTTTCGCGTGATCATTTTCTTCTACTTCGTCATCGGAGTAAACGGCTTTATTCCTTCTGCTGGCACCGTGGTGACTCGACACTGTGCGCAGCTCAATCTTTAATCTTTTGTTCTCCGCTTCGAACTTGGCGACTTGCGTGTGCAACCTTGCTTTCTGTCGTCGTAAGTCTTTAATTTGAGCTGCATAGGTACCAACTGACTTGATTTCATCGTTTTTCCCCGCGTTACTGTCGGGTGACCGGCAAGGGCTGTTACTTCTAGATTCATTCGCGCTGTTGTACGCATCGTCTTGGGCCTCAATCATGGCGTCGATACGCTTTTGAGCCTTTTGTGTAGTCTGAATTAGCTGTGCTTTCAGATTTTCTATGACTTCATCACTCAATTTATTTTCTTCGTGCAACTGAGTTACGCGCTCTTTGACGGCAACCATCAGATTTTGGATCTTTTCTAAACTGCCAGCTAAATTTGCAGCATGAGTTTCGGCTGCCAATGCGCGTTGCTCAGTGAAAATAGTATCTGTAAGTCGCCGTTTCATATATGTTATTTGTTTTCTTAATCTTTCTTCTATTGCATGAAATATTTCCACTTGGGCTCTTAATAGTACTAATTCAATCTTTGGTTGCACCGCAGGGTTCAAATCATTAGTCTTCACTAATTCTGAGGCAATAGCTGGCACGTCATCCTTTGGTAATATTTTAATACTACTACGTCTATTATTTTTTAATTGAATTTCAACCTCTGCACTGGTAGATCTCTTATCTGCATCATCATTATCAAACTGTAATAATCCGTCAATCTCAGTCAAGTCTTGGGAAACTATGGGTCTGGTTAGCGTGAATTTGGCATGATTCTCGATGGCCACTGACCAAATAATACTCTCTTCTTTTGTAACTCCCATCTCAAGCGTCTCTTTCCCCGAAGCATTCTCTATACTGAACGAGACTATTTCTTCCCCATTGGGAAGTACCTGATGCAAAGTCTGATAATTGCCGATTATAAAAGCCAATCCAGCTGGCTTTATTTGTAATTCATTATGATACCAAATTACAAGTCCATTGTCAATTGCCATCCAGCGAGGCGACCAACCATCATTACCTTTCAGCAAAACCCAGCCATGAACAGAGATGGGACGCATGGCGACAAGATCCTGATTCTCCTACTAGACAAATTTACCGCTTCTTCGGGCGGAAACAGCCGGTACTGGGTACCGGCACCAATTGTTGTAAGTGAGAGACCCCGTTAGGAAGACAAGAAGGAGTTCAAAGAGTTAGTTTACTTTAGAAATACAAATTTACACGAACATGGTATGTTAGGTCTATTTCCTCTGGTCTTTATGTTGCTCGCAGAAATGAGTTGGACTTTTCGCGCACTTCTTGCACTCAGTGCCATCCTTTTTGTGTCCTACAACGACTTTCTCTCCAGTTGCTGCGCCTTCTGCACTCTTCGCCGGTGTTGTGGGTGCAGCAGTTGTAATTTTGATGTCGCAATCTTGATTTTTAGCCATGGTCTTGATGGCTTCAATGATCGGACTCAAGTCTTCGTTATATTTTTTCCACCAACACTTGCGCTTACCATCCCAATTCATCTGCAACGAATCCCGAAGCTCATTGTGAATCGCGTAGGAGTTATAGCACTCAATCCGCGACGAAGGAGTGACGAACAAATTAATGCAAGGAAGCGAATGTTCTTTCAAGCTCTCTGGTAATCTAGAAGTAGACCCAGAAGGAGGAGTGTCCACATCCTTTGCCGTTACATTGGCGTCAGCACTTTTTTCCTCTTTAGGATCAAGAAGACACAAGTGTGCATTGAGTAAGTCAATGTGTCGTTTCATGAAGAATCTATACAGTTCTCTCCCACTAGTAGTTCCTTGTACCATTTTTTGGAAATTGGACCAAGACATTCCTTTATATGGCGTATGCAGCAACCATGATTCGATTTGTGACAATTCCGCTTGCAGGTTACTGCGACCTTTACCGATTGCAGCTGCTTGCGTTATTGTGAAGTCAATAAAGTTAACAAACTGCTCAACTTGTATACCACATTGCATTTCTACGGGATCCAACAGTTGTAATATAGTATCATTCTTAACAGCTCGATTTGCAACACATTGAACTGCTGCAAAGTTTGGTCGACGAGATCGTCCTCCGCGTGACCAAGGGAATATATGATCGATGTCAAACTTCGTTAATGCATTGTTATCCGCTTCTATGGAGATGACGTTACCGTACATATCGCACTTGAATTTGTCCATGAAGTCTTTAACCTTCTTGGACCAGTGATGGGGATACGGTATTGATGTCTTGCCCAAATCAGCCCATGCATTTTCTATAATTTTCTTATTTGTAGTTTGTTGTGAACGAAATAGTAGTGTTTCTTGAGGAGTAGAACCATCTGCTCGCTTAATGTTAGGGAACTGACGAGTCCACTTCTCCTCCCACTCTACTTCGGAGTAGCCTTTCTCGGAACCATCCCAATAGTATGTTTTTTCTCCGTTATCATTTATTCTAATTTCTGGAAACAACTTTAGTGTTCTAGATGTGAAGATGGGAGGAAAGTCTCTTTTTTCATCTTCATACCACTCGCCAGCAATAGCTAATTGGTCTGTTAGGCGAGTTAATTCACCTATTTCTGAGCTTGTTTCTGATATAATTTCCATTTCTCGTTACTAGTTGAGTTCTTTGTAATATGATTCTCTCCTTATATATCGCACTGTCCTCGCTCTTTGTAGTATATCTATTATTTTCAACTTCCCTGTGCCTCTTCTAACTCCTTATTCCCGTGAGCCTTACAGCAATTGTCGTTTTTTCTAGGCTGGTTTCTCTTTTTCTTCGATTTTTCCATGGAAATCAAAAATCCTTGGAAATTTCGGTTCCGCGGTCAATCACCGAAGGAAAGAGAAGCAAGTGCGACCAGTAGATGTTTCAATATCACTGTTTAGAGAAATACAATATGAATAGTTACTGAAACTTAAGGCCAGGAAGTTTTCTCCCAAACTTTAAGCATAATATCAAGACCTGATACAAGTTGCCAAAAGAATAACGCAACATTAATGCCATTTAGAGCAATATGAGCAACACGCGCACCTTCATTGCCTTTTTGCATTGCAGGCACTAGTGCGGCAGCAACTGCCCATAATATAGTGCAAGCCATGCCAGCATATAAATGTGGACCTGGAAATAATTTACCTGCGCGCATGTAAGTATTAAATGCTCCAAGAAGTGACACAGTTACGCCTAACAAGTAGTATAAGTAAGTAATTGTGCAAATAAATGAGTGAGTAAAATAGTAATTGTTAGTACCTGCACCAAGTAGAATTGACCCACTTTGGAAATGCTTATCTTTTAAATTTTCACCTTGTAAAGCTTTGCGCGTAGATTGTAATTCTGCAATTTGTGCATCTAATCCTAGAGCATTTTTCAATGAATCCAAATCTTTACGAATTAATTCAATTTTTTTATCATCTGCAGGTAATGCAGTCCATTCTTTATTCATTTCATTAATCATATCTTGAATAGGATATTGAGCTGGTTTGCCTGTGGTTACTAAGATAGGCATTTTCCCTTGTAATTCTTTGATATTATCACTTAAACCACGTAATCGTCGCCACTGTAGTCCCAAATAACCAGAATACAATGAAGTGCCTAACAATGCAATCATGGTGATAGGATGCAACATACTAGCTGATCTACCAGCTAGAATGCCATACTCATTAGCATCTGCGATTTCGGGAATAGCTAATAGTGATAGTAAAGGTGCTACTTTGAGTGCTACAATCTTCTCATCATTGAATTCAAATGGATCAAATGAACTCGACATCACTAGTGAAGATTTTTTGACTGATTTATTCATCAGATGAAATCCCAATACAGAACTGCTGGCGCATATCGATAATATAAGTGCATAAAATAGCATCTTAACTCTTATTTTTTATTTCAGTCACTAAATTTCAATCACCCTTTTCAAGTGTGTTTGTATGAGAGTGCGTGTGTATGACATGGCATGGAATCCTCAATGACCTCATCGGTACCGGCACGGCAATGGATTGAATGGAAAATAGGTGATTTAAAAAGGATGCGATAGACCTCTTCATCACAGATAGATTTGTCACCTTGCACAATAACTTTTTACTCTGTTCAAACACTTTCTTACCCAAGACCCTCTCTAACCGGCCTATGCATAGGACCAAGGACCAAAAGTTCCAAGTTGGGTGATCAGATCAACACAAAAGGAGAAGAAGATGTCTATCTTGGAGCAGCTGCGTGCGGACGAGGAGCTTCTTGAGCGCTATGAATGCTTAATAATCAACGAGTTGAGTGCGAAGCCTTCTGGTCAATTAAACAAAGTGAAGCAGCAGCATAAAATAGATAAATATATGAAAACTATTAATGAATTGGCTGCGAAGATCAATGAAATCTACGACGACAAAGACAAATCTTTTAGAGAAGACGTGGCAAGCATCAAATTCGTAAACTCTAGTGAAATGTTGACTTCATTTTATGAGCAACTAAGTCAAAAAAAAGAATATCATGAAAAATATCCAAATATTAAATTTAACAATGAACCTGATGAGCAGGATATCGACGTACCATTTAGCGGGGAGGAGGTGTACGGTAAGTACTTTGATCTTCATTTATTGTATAACAAATATTGCAACATTCCTAACATCATGAAGGACAAAAAGTTGGATTATGATCAATATCTATTAAAATTTAATAGTTTTTTCTATATTTTGGAAACATACAAAACAAGTAAGCACTACTTGGAATATATCAATGAATTATGGAATTATTTGGAAGATTTTTTTTCTCGTACTCAACCATTAGTAAATCTTAGTGAAAGTATAAGTGAATGGGAACAAAAGTTTAATTCTTTATGGCAAGAAGGTAAAATAATGGGCTGGTTACTGGTGAATAGTAGCAATAGTAAGGATCCCATTAAGCTCAATTCATTCAATAGCGCGAAGGAACTAGAAGCATTAGGTTTAGATAGATTGAAAGAAGGCCTGGAGGCTATAGGACTTAAGTGTGGTGGTAACTTACAAGAAAGAGCGGAAAGGTTGTATTCGGTGAAAGGACTCAAGCCCGATCAGTACCCAGCAAAAATAAGGGCTAAAACGGTGTCAAATGACAGCGCTAACACCGATAATCGAAGAAATACCGCCTGGATCGAGTATAAAATCATCTGCATTACCGATGTACTGTCTGATATTTTGGTTGCAACTAGAAAAAGAATGGAGAAAAAGCATACGCGTACGCGGGATGAGATTGAGCAAGAGCTTATGGAGGAAGAGCAAGGTGCTTTGCCCGATATTAACGATGCGATGGAAGAAGATAAAGACGACGAGGAGCCCATATATAACCCTAAAAAGCTTCCTCTTGGGTGGGATGGTAAGCCAATGCCTTATTGGCTGTGGAAATTACACGGTTTAAGTAAAGAATTTAAATGTGAAATTTGCGGCAATCAAGTCTATCAAGGCAGGAGAAATTTCGACCGACATTTCCAAGAGTGGCGTCATGCGCATGGCATGCGTTGTCTGGGTATTCCGAACACGAAACATTTTCACGACATTACATTGATTGAAGATGCGCTCACGCTCTATAGTAAAATCAAGCATATAGTCGACGCAGAGAATTTCATTCACGATAAACACGAAGAGTATGAAGATACCGAAGGCAACATCCTAGATCGCAGGACATACGAGGCACTAGCGCGACAGAGTCTATTATAATTGTAACATAAAAACATGATTATATACATTATTTTACTCATACAGATGAAAAGAAGTATAACTTCAAAAGCAACATAAACGTCAATTGAATCGACGCGATGCCCGCTAGTATTGGTGTCAAGTACTGCGGGACGTGATTCGCTATTAATCGTGCTAAATTTCGTAACAAAAATACTCCAGATGCGGCTGCAGCACCTAATAATATTAACCAAGACAATGCATTTGATGGTACTAGACATATTAATGTTGCAGGTATAAAAACGGCTAATGAATACCCATATAGACATAACAATGACACAAAACTTACTTTAGCATTAAGATTATTAAATCCAAAATATATTATGGTGGGCACTATCGTTGCAAACCCATAAATCAAAGATGCTGATGATACAATAGATTGGAAATCATATTCCCAATTCTTAGAACTCATCCATGATGACAACCAACTACTTATATGTGAGGTGACGGCAACCGAAAATACTAATGTTGTAGAAATCCAAAATGGACCATATGCATCGGGTTTATCCGCTATTAAAGCTAGAAAATTATTTTCCCTCCTACAATAGAACAAAGAATTAAGAAGACGCACATAGATATCATTGGTGTCCACATCAAAATAAGGTTGATAATATCGAACAGATAAACATCCACAAAATGGTATTTCAGGAGACTCTTGCGGCGCTGCTTTAGTCAATAATGATGCATTTGAGGAATTGTTGACATTCATCTCTTCGTCATCCTCATATTGATCCTTGTTCGGAGACATCATCTTGCCTGGAATTTAATGTTGCTGCAAAGCTGGCGTAAACGACCAAATTCTTTTTTTCAATTTTTCCTTCCCAACGAATTGGTACCGGTGCCGATCCTTCCTAACTTCTTCTGAATTAGACGACAATCTAGTACCATCAAGGCAACTGTGTCGACACCTGCCCATGTCGCTTATTCCTGCAGTCACAGAAGCGACACAGAAATGGCGATCTCCCTTCACTACATCCAGTGCCGGGGATTTCGGAAAAATCGAGAAGGAACAAAAACAGGTAGTACAATCCTATTCCTGCACTGTTTTAAATGACTAATTGTATCTGAGATGAGTTCTAGTTCCACTTCAGTCGAAGAGACTGCAAATGGTTGGCTCCAGAATGTTGAAACTTTCATTGAAACCAGCAATGGCAATAGCACGGGAGTCTTTAGTTACTTCAAAAAAGCAAGAATGGGCATGATTTTAGTGCCTACGTTTTTGTTCTACCTGTCAGTATTTATAACTCTTCCTATTGTATCTCAAGTTGTGATACAATTAGTTTGTGATATGAGAGATGGTCATAATAATGATGACGATTGCACTTCAAGTGATGTCAGTAAACATGCCGCAATGATAGCTTTATATTTACAATTTTCATTGTATATGCCTGCTTTTTTAATTGCTGGATTTTACGGTTTATTGGCCGATAGAATAGGTCGAAAGCTAGTTATGCTCATACCATTAGTAGGATATTTCATTTACTTATGCTGTTTCATTGCTGTAGTATATTTTAAACCAAGTATATGGAGGTACATTCTAACAGTAGGCTGCTTTATATTTGGTTGCTCGGGAGGGTATAGTACATTTAGCATGGCTGTGTTTTCTTACGTGTCTGATATAACTGCATCAAAAAAATTATCGGAGCGTTCTTATTCATTTGCATTAATTGAGGGTGCCTTATTACTGAGTGGGATGCTTACATTTGTTGGCGGGGTATGGGCGGCGAACAGAGGGTTCTTTGAGCCTCTGTCATTTGCATTACTGAATACATTTGGATGCATACTCTATGTTATTCTCGTTTTGAAAGAATCGTTTCCGTCAAAGTTTCGTCAAATCAAAATGGATCAACAACGATCGGAGGGTATTCCAAAGTCTAGCTTTCTCACAAGTATAACTGCGACATTCAGCAACGTTTATTGGTTGTTATCTTTGAAAAGTAGTTCGAATTACTCGCTTACAATCAGCGACAATAACAGCGACATGGTGAGGAAAAAGACGATACCCGCGGTGTACGCCTTCATTGCCTATTGCTTTTTCGCACTTCCCATCTTTGCAGAGAGCACTATAGCAGTGTTTTACTTAAAGTACAAGTTTAGTTGGGGTTCGGACACCATTGGTTATTTCCTATCACTAGAGGCGTTATTTAACGTGGTTTCGATGGTTGTAATCCCAGAAGTAACGACGTATTTGCGCAACGGAAGGCCTATCCACGATGTTTATTGGGTTGTATTGGGATATTTGACGCGTGTATTGTTCTATTCGTTGTTTCCTTTTCAGAATTCCTTGAGTGCTGTGTTTGCACTAACCATCTTAATCTTGTTGACTGGGTCGACAACTCCTCGATCTCGATCATTAATTGCAAATAGTGTGTCGAATACACATCAGGCCACCGCTTTATCGGCGTTTTCCGCAGGACAGAGCTTCTCCCTGCTCTTGTCGCCGACATTTGACGCCATTTACTCTGCCACGATCGACGTATACGCGGGAACAACATACTTTGTTTTCGCCTTATTTTGCCTTGTTGCAGCATGCTTAATCCTTTATGTTTTAAATGATCCCGTGCTGTTCCGTCTATTGCCCAGAGACGCATCTGCTGGTGATCGTGGCGACGTTACAAGTGAGGATGGAATTGACGATCCTTTGATAAAGAAGGATGCCGCCGATATGGAGCATGTGGTTATTTAAGGTTGTTGTTATTCATGTAGTTTTTGTGTATTTGTAACTTTAAAAGAAAATAGCGGGTAGAATCTAGAATTTCAGGGACAGGACAGCGCTGGACCTTCATCTAGTATATTACTAGGTTATCTGTCTTTCGCGGGGAATCCCCCGTCGTCGCGGTACTCCGGTCCGGTTCTAGTGGGTGTTCCAAAAAATACAACACTAAAAGGTTTTGAGGGAACGTCTTCCTGGAAGTTCCTGGAACGAGATTAACAGTCGATAATTTACCACTTCATTGTGTTATTTGCATATACACGCGAACTTGCTGCTTTAGTTCACAGAAATTGATTGTAGCAATGTGTGACAAAGCCAAGGTAAAGGAATTATTGGCAGCCAAGGATGCTATTCGCAGCTTTTTGTACGAGCACGAGGAAGAATTGACTGCCATAAGAAAAGCGACAACAATACCATCGGAATGGATTGTGGAGTTTGCAGATAACATAGTGCTGACTCTGCATGCTCCACCACATTGGAGGGAAGGAATGCCGCTGATTAATTGTCATGCGCCAGCACCACAACTAGATGAGATGAATATGGGTAAGGCAAATGCCATTTCTTTAGATGCAACAAAAACCATTGGTGCCACTGATGATGCTTCCAATGAAATGAAAACTGAAGAAAATATAAGTAATGAGGCAAAAGTGATACAGCCTATGAAGCGACCTGTAGAATTACAAAAAGAAAGCACAAGCACAGTTAAAAAAGTAAAAGTAGAACCAAAAGCGGTTAAGAATATCAGTCTTTCCTTCGGTTTGTCCGACTCAGACGATGATTGAGTGCATTTCTGTGCTGGAGAATATATTTATTGAAACATCTAAGTCTAAATTTTATATTGCTGCCTCTAGTGATATCAGTAGCAAGTCTAGCTCAAATAAGTGGAAGCAAATAGGCAAAACACATCATACTTTAGAACCCATTAAATTGGTTGGTCTATAAAGGATGCCGAGCGGCAATTGATGATCCCACTATCATAATATGCGGAAGCGTAAAATCCTTGATTTTTGACTTCGGATACAAGGGCGCAGTAAAAGAGGGCCACAAAATACAAGTTATTCAATACCCTTCTATGTAATTAACGATATTAAATCTATAAATTCCTTAAAGTTCAAAAAAGGTGTGGAGATACCGGTAGCGGCCAAAAAATTTTGCGCGAGAGAAAACCAAGGAACCGGAAAGAAGTTTTAGCTTAGTTTTTTCAGGGATGACATTAACTTTGAAAGACAAGGTGATTGCAGTTTGTGCAGTCGTTGGTTCTGGTGCTGCTATGTACCTAGTTTTTGATGCTGGACGCAAGTGGGGTCAGTTACGAGAGATCAAGAAGAAGGCTGAAGAGGAGCGTAAACAAACCCTTATAATGGTAGCTTCTACTGCAGGAGTTGTTATCATCACAGGCTCGATGTATTTCGCTTATAGCTATTTCAAGAATAAAGCTAATGCTTATTTCAAAAAGGTTTGAAAAGCTCTGCAACATAGTATTAGTTGCTTTTTTCCTAAAAAATTTTTGATGTTAAACTTGAATTTTTGTTATGTAACATAATATATATAATATTCTGAGTGTCAATTACTTCCCTTTGCGAGTATCAAATCCAACAGTCATCGTTGATTTTGCACGAGCATTAGGCATAGCATCAGGTAAATTCTTGGTGAGATATGCATGAACAGCAGCTGTTCCCTTCTCTTGAATTTTCATAAGATTTCTAATGTGTCCATCTCGTTCCCATGATTCTAATAATGTTTTCTGTTTCTCTAAGTGTGCTGCACGTTCTGCTATGTTTTCTAAGTCTAATTCCATCGCTACATGATCCAGATACTCACTTTCTTCTATCAAAGCATTTCGCTTTTCATTCATACGACGCTCCATATTCTTGTTAATTTGATTAACCAATTGATATCGCAAATCCTCTTTAACTTTTGCTTTGGTGGCTCCTAGAGTAGATCCTGGTGGCGCAAACGTACTATCATCTTGTAGGAAGAATGCTGCCACGCTATTCCTCATGTCTTCTTTCTCTTGCAACTTTTTCGTTTTTTGCTTATCAAACTGAACATCTAACGCCGCTCGCAACTTCTTTGCATCTTCCTTCGCCTTCAATATCCTCGTCTTCTCTATTTGTATTAGTTCATCTGCATTGCCATCGCATGCCGTGTTGATGACATCACTGTCCTTGGCCATTTTGTCTAAATCCTCCAAAGTCTTGAGGTAAAGCTGCTCCGTGACCTTCGCCTTGGCCTTCTCTCTAACATCCGATTTATTCACTGCGTTTGTTGTAATTTCATTGAGTGACAAGAATAGTTCTTGTGTTCGAGGGGACATTTTTAGAGTAAATGGTGGCGCTGATGACGATGGGGATATCATGTAGCTGTTGTCATCATTCGAGTTGTTCCTGGTGTCTTGAAATGTCACATTCATTGCTTGGGATGGGAGTAAAGTGTCGTTGGGTGTTGTTGTCATGGCACTATGCAGTGGTAGCAAAGGAACTTTAGTTTGTCCTAATCCAGGTGTGTTCTTAGCAGTAGTAGGTGCAGTGGTGTTATTATATGTGTTGGCGAATAGAGATGTTTTGGCTGCCATACGAGGATTGTCTTTGATATTCACATAAGGTAGTTGCTGTGTTGAAAGATCTGACCGCGACGTTAATGTTGCTGGTTCAGATGCATCTGATTGCGATTGTTCGTCATCTAAAAGAAATTTAGTTGCATCTGGGATATACAATCCCGATGTATTTTCAGGCATAATTTGTTGCATTCTTGCCATATTAAACTCAAATCTGACAACTCTTTCCTTGGATCTTAATGAACCAAACGTGAAATCAATCCTAAATTCATACACTCGGTCAACAAACTCTCCAATTTTTCTTACTATATCTCTAACACCAGCACTAACCATATCTTTCGTTAACTTCTTAGAGAATTTTATAGATAATCTTGAAAAGTTAACCTCTTCGCTAGGAGCTACTAGTGGTTGCTTGTGAATTCGCTGTTTTCGAACATGATGAGTTTTGGCAAATTGTTCAGATAACATAAAAATCGGACGACATATAATATCTTTACTGTCCGATTGCTTAAACTCCCAGGTAAATTTGCCAAGCAATGGAACTTCTGCTCCTTTGCGCTTGCATAATTGACTCTCAATCCACGCATTCAAGGCGACCCATGCCTCGTTGTAGATATCGTATCTCGCACTCACTGTATGCCCTCTGGCGTTAGATGGCGCTGCCGCAGCGCTGTCAACACACTCCTCGAGGAGGTGTCCCAAGGTGTATTCTGTCATGAAACCGCAGCAATGTCCTCAACACTGATTACGAAATTATGGTATTTTTGCATCGCTGAAAAACGGTTTGCACCGGGCCGGGTAATTTTGGATTTAAGATGACAGAAACAACTTAGTGACTACTAGTCCATCGATTAGGTACCCAATATAGATAGGTATTGTATTTTTGATATTTTGCAAGCCATGGCAAAAGCCAAAACTGTGTAATAAATTAAATAATGCAGAGAAATTTTATACCTGTTCTTACTGCGCAGCTAAAGTAGTTTGATATCGTTAACGAAGCCCAGAGAACGTGACTACTAAAGCTTCCTAACCGTATTTATATTGGCGAATTATGTGAAGCGGCCGCATTTACTCGGAATCTAAAACACAGACAGAACAACCAAGGAAAAAGCAAAAGATGATGTCGTCCGTGCTAACATTGCGCCGCTTGGGACAGAGCGTGCGATTAGGAAGACGCAGATATCACGAGAACATCATTGACCATTATGAAAATCCGCGAAATGTTGGAAGTTTGAAGAA
>JACCDO010588824.1_pt1 | contig 14735 bp, 12 predicted proteins | sample 7446101 | NCBI WGS metagenome assembly JACCDO01 (sample SAMN15323440, study PRJNA562643) | freshwater metagenome | isolation source: river surface water | place: USA:Blue River Watershed | collected 2017-08-16
AGAAGCCACACACCATGAGGTACGGGTGATACGCGAACAAATTAGACTTCAACGATGGTGAGCCAAGGAACCCGGCGTCGTTAGTAGTATTACTATCAGTGGCCCACTTGGCCATGAGAGCAAATGTGACTACGGCAAAGACAACACTAGCGACCGCCGTTAAAGACAAAAATGTTTCTTCAACTTTACCAGGGGTGCTGTAAAACAAGAATACTCCGATGATAAACATGACTACCAAGCTTGCACTTATAATACCTTTAATGAAGTCGGAAGAGGTACTGCTTGATGTTGAGACGGTATCGTCAGTGAATGGTGTGCTCGATACCGACACCGATGCGGTGGCAGAAGCAAAGCTACTTCCACACGATCCTGTGCAAAATGATTGCAACGCGGTCACCAAAGCCCCTGATGATGCCGAAGTTGCTATGTTGGATGTAATCGTGGATAATAGAGCCGTTGTGGAGGCAGAATTTGGATGATTGGACGTATACGCAATACCACTCAGTGATACAGTAACTGTAGCACTGGCAAGCTTTCTCTTATCCCCATGATCAACTACACCAAGGTTGTTCTTGTTATTACTGTTGCTATTAATATTACTATTTCCAGTTGACGTTATGGATAAAGTATCTGTTTTATTTAATCCAGATTGACTGTAAGTAGCATTTATAACAGCTATCTGTGTATTACGATCTGTCATATCACCTGTAAACCCACTTATTTCAAGATCGATGTAAAAGGCGACCGGTTCACCTGTAGGAGTAGGTCCTGAATCTCCTGAACTCATCAATAGTGTTAAAGTATTTGTGATATATACTTGACCATAACCACTTGCGTATGCTGCATAAAATGTTACGCTAGAACCAGAAGTTGGCATTGTTGCATCTACAGTTACAACCTTATTATTTAAGTACGGATAATATCGTAAACCAGAACACGCTCGTGATAAAGAAGTTGAAAATACTGCAGTATCTGCAATCAATATAAACTCTCCGCCAGTATTTGAAAGAGTCGCCGAGCAAGTCTCGCCTGCTTCAAAATAACCACTAACACCGCTGGGACAAGTCACTTGAACGGTACGATCAGTAGTTGACACTGCCGTCTTACCCATGTAAGACAGACCGACCGCCATATCTTCATTACAATCAATATTGGAAGAGTGTCCCCATACTCTTGCACTGCATAATAGTAGCAGGCATACGATTAGACATACCTTCATTGCGACTTCTTGTGATTGAAGATGAAACCCTCCCATGTCACTCGCACTCCAAATCCAAAAGATTCGGCCCCTCCCCAGGCTCCCCTCACCACCACTTACGAGACTAATTAATGACTCACTTTTCGACTCGTTTATCGCTTACTAAACGGTGACTAGCTGTCACTGATCTATTGCGCGTTATTTTCTTACTACTTAACAAAATATTCAACTCCGTTTTAGATTTGTACCAAACATGCCAAGAAGAGTGATAACTGCTTTAAGGACCACTTAGTTATGCTAGTTTTAATGATAATAAAACATATATCCGCCGGTACAAATTGTTCAAATCTAGGTGACACATCCGAGGATCAAGTTAAAAGTTTTTTATCTATCAAATATAAATCTTTTGATACCATGGCACCAGCAAAGAGTACAGATCCCATGGATTTGGTAAAAGGTGGTGTGTTGCAGTGTATGGAGGCTATTACAGTAGGAATGCCTTTTGAAGTGTGGAAAACAAGAATGGGTTCATATCGCAATGAGTCTACCATTCAATCGTTCCGAAATATATACAAAGAAGGAGGCGTTGGGAGATTCTGGGTTGGTTGGCAACCCAAGCTAGTGGAGTCATTTTTAAAAGGTATTGTTTATAAATTATTTCAATAATTATTCATTCCTTTATTCGTTTATTTGCTCATTTCTCTTATATTCTCTTATAGGTGGTATCCTTTTGTTTGCTAAAGATGGAATCATTAGATTCTCTAAAACAGTTGGTTTATCAGATGTATTAGCCGGCTTAGTTGGCGGCTTTGGTGGTGGTGTTGCACAGGTTGTAGTATTAGGACCTTGCACATACTTAGTAACTGCGGCAGTTGCAGGTGATAAGAACATGTCATTAGGACAAAGAATAAGTGATACATTTAGTAAAAGAGGTATAAGTGGATTTTATCAAGGTGGTACTGCACTTATGTTGCGACAAGGTTGTACACTTACTTATAGTCTTATTTATACATTCACTTACTCATATATTTTAGGTAGTAATTGGGCCAGTAGACAAGGAATCACCGATTTCGTGCGAAATCAATTCAAAAACAATCACAAAGACCCTAAAAATGCGAAATTAAGTGTAACCGAAGAGGCGTTATCAGGGATTGTGGGAGGCGCACTGTCTACATGGAATCAACCATTCGAAGTGATGCGCATCGAGGCACAAGCTGCTGCTGCTAAAGGAATGGCACCTAAAAACATTTTCGAGACAACATCTAGTATAGTCAAAGAGAATGGTGTAAGTGGATTATTCAAAGGTAAACCCTTTCACACACAGTCTCTATCCCACTTACTCACTCACTCTTACTCACTCACTCACTCACTAAAAAACCCACTCACTCACTCACTCACTCACTCATCACTCACTCATCACTCACTCTTCACTCACTCACCCGTAGGTATCATTCCTCGTTGTGGCCTATGCGTGGGACAAACCCTGTTCATGGTAACGTTGCCGTATATCCTCAAGTCGTACGGCATGTGAGAGCCTCCTCATTAATTACATCAACAAGCTATAGTTATCCTATCTGCGTCTTCATGTTACTATTTTTTTACAGATTTTTTAATTTCTTTAATTTTTTTTACATTTTTATTTGCTTTGACAGCAATTGACTTTTTCTTGTCAATTTTTGTCGTATCAACGGCTACTTCATCATCTGACTCTTCATTCTCAACGGTCACTTCAACACCAACCATACTATCACTATTTCCAGCTTGAACAAAGGTAGATGTGATGGCTTGTAGCTGCGATGCCAGGAATATCAAGTTGTAGTTGTTCTCGTCACACGCATGCATAATCTCCTTCTCATGAGTCCCAATAGTCCTTACTAATCCCCGTAAACTTTCCCGATAAGGCATTGAATCTGCAGAAAGAACCTTGCCATGCGCATTGATGATGCACCAGCACCACCGCAGGTAGTACTCAATATGCTTAGACAAAACTAACTCTGTAGCGAGAAGTTTCAACAAATCCCTAAGCATTCGAACATCTATACTTTGCACCACAAGTTCAACTGCTTCAATAGGTACAGCATCAACGGTTTTCTTCAAGATTACTTGCTCACCTAAGTGCAACGCCATATTTACAGCAAGTGAATACTCTTGTCTCTGTACAGTTTTTGTTATCGTTTGTGGTGTGATCGTGATATCCAAGTCCGTTGGCGCGAAAAGCATCGCATCATCCAGACTAAACACCTGCAATCCTTGTGTTGTTGCTGCTATCCACTCTCTTCCTGTTGGAGAAAATTTCAATGCGGATGTAATAATATCTGGTCGTGTTAGGCGTGACCCATCGGTCTTCTTCGCCATGGTTGTACCGGGTAGTGTTGACTTGGCCATGTGCTCATCATCACTGTCATCGATAGCAATGTTATCCAGTGCAAGTCCATCTACTATCCGGTCACTTCGCAGCTCATCCAAGACTCCTTCCAGGGACCGGTTGTGTGATAATTGGAATTTCTTGACTAATGTTTTACTAGCTATAGCATAGATACAAGCATATTTACTATGTCCAGCAGCCAGGATGCAAGTCCCATCAGCAGAGTAAGTAACACATGTAAAGTGTTTAGAACGAGTTGAATTATCAGCTGTCCTTGCATCAGTAGTAAACCGACCACCACTTATATCCCGTTTACCTTCAATAAATCCTAATTGTTCACCACTATCAACGTCCCAGAAGTATATATTCCCGTTGGTGGCACATGTGCATACTTCTTTCCCATCGGGACGAAACGCCAACGCCAGCACATCGCAACCGTGTTCAAATGTTTCCACGCATTTATTCTGATAAATATCCCATAATTTCAGGGTCCCATCCCAAGATCCCGTTGCTAATGTTGATGTACCAACAGAGAACTCCATGCATGCAATGGGACCTTCATGACCCGCGAGGATATCGAGTAACCGACCGGTTTGTAACGACCAAACATAAACATTGAAGGGTTCCAACGAACCCGCGCACACTATCTCTCCTGCGTTATCCACTGAAAGGGACGTGAACTGGACGGGTGTTGGAGCTGTTAGTGTCCTGAAATTCTTGTATCGCAATAAATCATGAGCACGTATTGTGCCATCTAAACTACTACTTATTATTGCTTTACCTGCACCTTTACCAGCAAATTTCACGCCAGTTATTGGGGCTAAATGCTCGGTGAAGGTGACGAAACAGAACCCCGACGACGCGTTCCATAACTTGACTTTAGAGTCGTCACCGCCGGTGGCCACGTACTGACCATCACTAGAGATGTCGAGACAGTTCAAACCATACAGATGCCCTGTGAAGTAGGAGTAAGTGAGTGAGTGAGTGAGTTGATAAGGAAGGGATTTACCTTGCTGTTTCAATACATATGACTCGGATTGCCATTCCCACACTAGTAACTGACCTAACCGCGATGACCCAACGGCTATCCACTCACCAGTTGAATTGATACTTATTGTATTCAAACTGTGATGGGACACCGAGAGCTTGTGAATATTGGTGCATCCTGGCATGGAATACAGGCCAAATACACCGGTGTTAAACCCTACCACTAACAAACCGTTGACTTTGTTAAATGCTGCGCTAATAACACGTGAGTGTGGATCCCAGAGGAACTCACGACTTGCTAGTACCCATTTCCCACCACGTTTGGTTTTAACCGTCTCATCTTCCTCGTCTTCTTCCTCCTCGTCGTCTTCCACTTCCTCCTCGTCTTCCATGTCATCGTTATATTTCTTTTTCTTGGTAATAGGAACTCGATCACCATATTCAAACTGCCATGTGAACACAGCACCATCACTAGCTACCGTGTATGCAGTATCATCATCGCTACCAAAAAACGCGCTGACAACTTTGTCTCTGTGCCCAGTAAGCACGGTACTCGCCATGTGCTTGGACTTGATGCGGTAAAATATCTTCGCAGTTAAATCCTTGGAACCAATAATAAGACTATTGGAGTCGCTACTCCAGTCTAAGCAGCAAGAAGCATCGTGTAATCCGCTAAGTGTTCTGCTGAGAATAAGAGGGGCGAATTCGCGTTGAATGCTTGGAGTTTTCCAGATTTGACAGCCATTTCCATAGGTAACTGCAAAATGGGTATCATCAGGTGAAAATTTTATATCATAAACCTTTTTCTTAAAATTCATTCTTTGTAATATGACCTGAATACATAAATGGATGAATTAGTGAGTAATTAACAAGATGATAGATGTAATATATACCTTTCGTGGGAAATTAATGAATAATGCATGTCCATCAACATCCACAACTATTAAAAACCTTCCATCATGCGATAATGCCATGCGTTTTATATTTTTCCGGCATTCAAATGGAAGCGTAGTGCAGGTATGCTGTACCAAATCAAATATTGTCACACGATTTCCTATTGGTGACAAGATATTGTTTCCATCAGGTGTGAAGAGAAGATTGCCATTCGTGTAGACAGAGCCACACACACGGCGAAGGCGATAGCACAACTTCATCTTCTTAATTTACTGATAGCTAAAGTTAAATAGTTATCACTTATAAAAGCTAGACTGATTGTCCAGTGATTCAGAAACTCACCACGACCTACTTTCTCTTTTGTTGGTTTTGGCGATACAGCAGCCGCATACAGCAGCCGCATCATGATATAATACCGGTATGACTTTTAAATCGTACAGAAGGTCGTGAAGTATGCTTAAAGAAACAATACAAACTATTGGAACTCTACCAAATTATTATTCTTTTAACATTTTTGTCCGTTGCAAAAACCTGCTCAACATGCAGTGCCGGGACAAGGCCCCAGGCCCTCCCAGCTGCTCAGCAGCTGCTTTACATTTTTTGAAGATTTCAGAAAAGAAAAGGAATTTGAAGATTTCGAAGAGTCTGAAGAGTCTTAGATTTTGCTAAATCCTATACTATAATGAGACGACAAGCGTGCATGCAACATATTGGACGACGATTGGCTTCCACAGTCAGCGGAGGTGGTGGAGGGGAAAATGCGAAGAAAAGTGTCCAAGGAGACAATATAGCGCCGGAGGCGGTAGGCGTAGTAAATGTTTTTGTCTGGGGCATAGTTGCTTATACTTTATATCGTTTGAACAAAAAGCTTGACGATAATTCTAATGATATAAAGCGATTAGGTGCCAATATAGATTCCATGATAGATGGACTTGATTACAAAATGAATAGACTTGAGTCAAATATTGGTTTCAAGATTGATAGACTTGAGTCAAATATTGGTTTCAAGATTGATAGACTTGAGTCAAATATTGGTTTCAAAATTGATAGACTTGATTCCAAAATTATTTCGAGGATAGATAGACTTGATTCCAAAATAGATAGACTTGATTCCAAAGTAGATAAGCAAATGAAAATTATTATAGCTTTTGCCGCTACAGGGTGTCTTCCTAAGAGTTTTATGGATAAGGTGGAAATGTCTCCAGAGGCTGAGAAATCCCCTGATGTTTTACCATCTTCCGAGAATAAAGACAATTAAAAGTAACTAGCGTTTCTAGCGGACATAAATATACATTGTATCATTGCAATAGTTTTACTTCTAAACAGCCGCTTAACTCTCTTCATAGTAAGTCCTTTACAAACACTACTTCATACTTCTCTGCAATTAGAAGTGATGCTTGGTTACAAGCTCTTGTCATAGTTTCTTCGCTACTTACACACGACTTCAAGTGGGTGAAAATTAAATATATTTAGATAACAAGCGAATAAGAATATAATAAAGGAGAACATGCTTCTTAGGCGCATTAGTTTGAACAGTTATAACGAGTATTAATCGAGAATTGAGGCAACAAGAGTGAACATACACTCACAAGCTCCGCCTGCAACATCGCCAATACCACCAGCACAATCACCAAGAGCTCCAACAACATTGCCACAATTATTGAACAAATCACCAATATTATTACCGCATTGAGCGAATTGACCACCTATTTCGCCGCAGCTGTCGCAGTTCGAGAAAGCACGTCCAATAGAGTTGCCACAATTTTCAAAAGCTCCATTTGAGAAAACATGTGCGATGGAGTTACCACAGTGTTCGAACCAGTTACCTATGTCGCCACCCAAGTGACTTATGTCGCAGCAACAGCAAGACTGAGGATCGATGTTACCGAACGCATTATTCATTCCACTAAACAATTCGTGACCGAGTCCACCCATGTTACTGAACACATCCATGGCGTCAGCTATTCCCGTGTTTGAGCTAGTCGCAGCTATACTACCGAATGCAATCAATGCTGCTGTTGTACCCAATAAGACAGCTGTTGTGCCTATTGCCAACATCTTTTGGCGTTGTCGTTTCCTCACAATTTCAACTGGTGGACCCGTACTTGTTGATGTACCAGCAGGGGTGAACTTATACACATCGCCGCCATCATTGTTGTCATACACAATGTTGTGAGTGATAGGTGTCTTTGGTTCCACTTCATAAGCAGCTGTGCTTGTAAAGTAACAAGGTATTGAATTCTGCACTGATACATCAATTGCTTCTTTCTTATACACTTCACTCGCCTTACTACCTGTTCCTTTGTCACCATTCAAGAACCACCAGTTACCAATGAGTATGTCGACCTGGTGACGCGCCACCAACTGTCTCACTGGAATAGTCTTCGTGATAGTTGTCTTGATATTCAAAGTTCTTGTCATCCCAGTAGCATCTGTACCCGTTAGTTGAATGAAGTTATGATGACTAAAGGTATTAGAACACGTGTAAACACCTGCTGCTACTACTGGTGCGCCTAGTGCTAGGTCAGGGATTGTCTCGGGATATATCTTGTAAGAACTAACTCCTGTTAACTCAATCTTTATATTAGATAAAATTGGTGAGTAAGTCTTATCCATAAACACACTCATCTGACTTTGTAGGTGTGCTGCTTGACAGCAGCTGTCGTGGTGTGCACTTGTGTAATTAGACAACATGCGCAGGAAGTACTTGTTGCAGTAGGGACCAATACCAAATGTATGTGCTTGAATAGCAGGGATATTTTTACCATGTAAGTCAGCATTTAATTGTTTGGCGTATTCACATATTTGTATTTCGTTACTCACTGCGCCATCAGTAATGAGTACCACCATGTTGAGTGTGTTGGACAACATGCTGGATGTAGGCACGACGCTTACCTCTGGCTTTGCTAATACAAACCCACTTGGTAAATTGGAGTTGATGCGCACATCCGACACTGTTACAGCATTTTGATGACTCAATAATATGTTGCAACTCTCTTGGAATGAGGACAAGATATCGGTGCCTCCCATAGCGGATATATGAGCTACCCACATCTTAGCGGCGTCAATAATATGTGGTGTGGCTTTATACAACTGTGGGGATGCTCCCTCTTCCGTTGCCATCTGATGCTCAGTATGAAACCATATTTTGCGATCATCAAAAGCACAAATAGTGAAGGAGTCGTTAGGTGACAACTTGGATAGAGCGAGTATCAGACTTGCTTTGGCGTCTTCCATCGGTGCCCCGCTCATCGAACCTGAATGATCCAGTAAAAATATCATATTGCGCCCAATAACCTTGCCAGTTAACGCTGATCGAGGAGGTGGTGCAAGAAATAATACAAATGAACCCTAGGAGTGAGTGTGTCAGTGAGTAAGTAAGCACATGTGACTGAGTCAAAATAATTACCTCTGGATTCTCCGCACTTGGTGCCTCGATGATTGCGCTGCCTTGAATATCTCTGGCCCACGCACAGTAACCGATTACAAAGTTACAGTTATTCATATTGCTTTGACTTTTCTCTAACTGTAACGAAATACAAGTGCCATCCTCATTATCGTCGTGTAAGTTATTGTCAAAAGACTTTTGTACCTAGTTGAATTAATGCGTGAGTGAGTGAGTGAGTTGGTGAGTGAGTGAGTGAGTTAAGTACCATACGGTGTGATTTACAATTCCAGGCGAAATCGGGACTAGCACTGGTGATTACACAATTGATGTTGACGATGTCGCTGTGCGTCATGTTTTGGAATATTGCTTCACGTGGAATAGTAGTTGGCACTTCAACAGTGTAAGTGCCATCAGCTGAATTATATTGCATATCTTCTAAATAATTAACTTCAACCACGATTTCACTATTAGCAGGGCATCCCTAGAGTCATCAAGTGAGTGAATAAGGGAATAAGTAAGTGAGTAAGTGCTTATACCGTGAAAGGCATTGTGAAAAAGGATGGATTATAAGCACTGCTATGACCATCATTTGCTTCATTTGATGATAATTTTAATCCATTTTTCTTATCATTAGGATCGACAACAGTAGCAACTAGAGTAATATAGTGAGTATAAGAAAACTATATGTAAGTAATTAAGTGAATACCATAGCATTTCCCATTCCAATATATTTCTGCTGATGAAACAACGGTCTTTTCCGTTAATGTTGGTAGCACAAATAATCCATTAATAGTGCGACCAGTGGTATTTAAGAATGATACATAGCAGCGAACATAAGCGCAATTCATGTACACTTCAACATTTACATTATATCGATAAATAGGAAGAACCGATCCTTGCGATGACTGGGAATCAGAGTAGTAGATCCCGGGACATTTATTGCTGTATTGCGCCATCCGCCTGGAGTAGGAAGTGGGTCGCTAGAATAAAAAATGGGTTATAGGACTCGCTAACAAGCGAACTGTGTGTAGATAGGTATTCTTTGTCTGCGGAAGGAATCCTGTCTTGCATGATGGATGGAAAGGCCGCAATAATATTGAGTTTAGAAAGAATGAATTAAGAAATAGGAAATAGAATATAATAGGACCTAGAAGGACCGATTTCTATTTGTTCGAATGAGTCTGTTGTAAAAGGCTCAGCTTTCTTGTATCTCATACAGGGTGTGGAGGGGCTCAAAGGAGTACTACTCCAAAATTTGAAGAGGAGAATAGCCTTTTTAGAAAGAAAGACTGACGTTGTTGGTCGTGTTATTATTATTGTTGTTGCTGTGTACGCTTCCTTGTTCGCAGTCAATGATGGATCTATCACAGCAAGTAGTAGGTATCATTGGCGTAGGTAAAATTGGTAGTTGTGTGTGTCGTGGCTATCTTTCATCGACTTGTACTCGTTCATTTGAGTCAAAACCAAAAAGAATCTTGTTATCTCAAAGAAGTAAAGATAAAGTTGACTTGCTACTTGCAGAACATCCAACTGATGTTGAGATGGTATCTGATTTACAGGAGTTAGTACAGCGGGCGGATATTATCTTCATTGGTTTACTTCCTTCTGTTGCCCGAGAAGTATTACCTACTTTACCATTTAATGATGAGAAACATTTTGTTATTTCTATGATGGCGGCAGTAGATATAGATGAAATAATTAAGTTAACAAGATTAAATCCGAATAATGTAGTTCGAACTGTTCCATTACCTTCAGTACAACGTCGATCAGGACCAATATTATTACATCCTAAGAACGAGAAAGCAGAAGGAATCTTAAGTCTTATCGGCACACCAGTAGGATGTGCAAATGAAGCAGAAATGAAACCAATGGTATCAATGACAGGACACATAAGTAGTTTCTATGAGTTAATGCGAGTTACTCAAGACTGGTGTATCAAAGAAGGTGTTGCACCTGATGCTGCAAGACTTTATGTTTCTTCTTTTTATTCTTCTTTAGCACAAGCAACACAACTAACAAATGACAGCTTAGAACATATGTGTGAAGAAGCTATTACACCTGGTGGTTTGAATGAACAAACCATGAGATACATGCGAGCTACTGACCACTACCGCATTCAAGAGTCGTCGTTGCAACAGATACTGAATAGGTTACTAGGGAAGTAGGTGATTTGTATAATTTGTTTTCTTATTATTACTCCGAGAATTGTAACGGCTTCTCCTGCCATGAATAAGTATTTCTATATTTTTGATAAATTCTTTTTGTTTCTTTCAGGTACAACATATGGTATTCATTGACAAGTTCAGCCGTGGGATTGATAACTTTTGGACACTGTAATGGTCGACCAATAACCGTTAATAACGGTACTCTTTTGGGAAATGGTAATCCCCAACGACCCCAAAAAAATAGTAATGAAGTACGTAATTTGCGGGATAATGACTCCAGAAACTTGTTGGAATATGAAGAAAAAACTTTAGAATTTCCAAAACAATAGCAAGGAAATATCTGTGCACCGCTTTGCAGAGCAATTTTGATGAATCCCTTGCGGTTGTTAACCACCATAACTTCTTCATTAGCACGTGCTGCATAGTGCATCTCTGCTATCCCACCGGGGACTATCCCTATACTTTTCTTTTCATTCATTAAATTACTAAAACTTTTTTCATCAACGGACTTAAATCCCAGGGATTTCAATAACATATTATAACCAGGAACCCAAAATACAACAGGTGCAGCAAGTACATGAAAGCAAGATCCCATCAAGTACTCATTCAAGACCGCTTGAATAGAAGGTGCAAGTGCAAAGATCCCATGAGGACCAAAGGCGTAGATAGTTGGTACCGTCAAGTCTACCTTGTTATTTTCAATAATAACACGGTAACTAAAATATTTTAAACAACATTCAAATGCATGAGAAAGACGGAATGCAGGAGGCCAACGGGACGTGGGAATAAGGAAGACAGCGGTGAGTAGCACCAACAACACTGCACTCACCACCTTGGTGTCATACATCAGGTAAGAGTAACCGATTGCCAATGGAGTAACAATGAAATTAGCATATATAAACGCTGTGATGAATATGAAGTAGACTTCCTCCTGCAGGGTTAGCGGGGCCACGTGTGTGCCTAACCCGTCGGGAAACTGTTGTGTGTCTATATTCGCGCGGATCCCGTTCTCTTTAAACCACACAGGTGATAACGCACCTTGTGGGATAAGCTTTCCTTTTGTTACCGCAATTTGTTGGTTTATGAACTGTAACACCTTCCAACTGTCAACCATCACTGGGCGTTGCTTGATGGATCCACCAGTGATGAGTGCATATGCCATGGTCTCAATAGTTGCATCCATCTCAAATATTAGTTGCTCAGGGATTGCAACGGTAAATCTTTGATCTAGTAGTGTTTGGATAGTTATCCCGGTCATGCTATCAATACCGACACTAGCCAACGGTTTATTGATTGGAATTGAGCTGGGATCCCGCTTCAAACACGACCCAACAATACCTTGTAACACCGCAATAATCTCTTCTTTGGTCTTGCCAAGGGGATCAATGACATCCTCTGCGTGGTTGGCAGTTGATGTGCGCGGGATCCCATCCTTTGGCTGCATCTCGTACACTTCATCACCTAAACCATCAAGATTATTCCATGTTGAGAGGATAGTGAGTGTGCCTTCTAAGTACGCCTTACGCACCCATTGCCGGGCTATCTTCCCACTTGAAGTCTTCTTTATAGTCCTACTGCGCACTAGTACCACCACCTCGGCAGTTACACCATGAGTTTTACTGATATCTAACCGTATTCCATCAATAATCTGCTTCTTCACACCTGTTTCATCAACAAAATTATCAACAACTTCCGCTACATAACACAAGACTTCTTGCCCAGAAATAGGGATACTAAAGGCCGCGGAGCAGCCGCCACGTAGCTGCAGCAGCTGGTTGGACTCACAAGTCCGCTCGATGTCTTGTGGGTAGTGATTGCGTCCACGAATAATTATTAAATCCTTGATTCTACCGCATATAAACAACTCTTTATTATGAAGGAAACCCAAGTCGCCAGTGCGCAGGAACCCGCTCTCTCCGCCGCCAGGGATGTCCGTTTCCCCCGCGTCGATAGACAAAGCGGCGTTGAAATCTTCTTGTGTTTTCTCAGATAATCCCCAGTAACCGTTAGCTTTTGATTTAGATTTGATCCAGATTTCACCAACATTATTCTCAGGTAATTGACGTAAGGATTCGGTGTGGACAATGCGTAAGTCCACGTCCGCAGACTCGGTTGGCTTGCCGCAACCCAATGAAATAATTGTACTTACGTGGTCATATTTCTTATCCGTTACTACCTTCACAACACGGTTGGTCTCGAGCTCCGTCTTGTCGATCACAAGGCGTTGACTGCCGTTACTACACACATAAACCGTGTGTTCCGCAAGGCCATAAGTAGGGAAAATAACATTTTTTGGGAGTTTATAGGCTTCAAATACAGCGTAAAAGGTGTCGATAGCACTTGCTTCCACTGGCTCCGCGGCGTTAATCATGTGGCGAACACAAGACAAGTCCAACGATTCAATATCTTGACGGTTAATACTATTATTACGGAGTTGGGTTAAGAACTTTCTAGCCGTTAGTGAATAAGAAAAATTTGGTGCTTGCATATGTGTTCCTCTATATCGGGATATACAAAGGACCCATAAAGCAGGATTACGGATATATGTTAGTGGTGACATGTAATAACCAGTGCCACCACAGAACAGGATCCCCAAATACGACCCAATCAAGCCCATGTCGTGGTATTGAGGCAGCCAAGAGACAACAACAGTGTCCGTGGATGCACGCAATCCTGTTATTATTAAACTTAAATTATTATTTAAATTACCATGTGATATCATGACACCTTTTGGTTCACTTGTAGAGCCTGAAGTATACTGTAAAAAGGCGATATCATGGTGCTGTGGCGCCTTAAATAAGTTTATGTTCTCATTGTTATGCTTATATTGTTGTATGATACTATCTGTAACAATCCATTTTAACTGTGGCCATGAAATAGTAAATAATGATTGAATAGAAGCAAGTTTACTTGCATAATTATACACCGATGAAGTTAATGCAGTAGTTGCTTTGCAGCTATTAACAATAGTAGAAAACATCTCCAAATCTTTATTCAATCGAGTTGGATCAGGAGGAAATACAGGAACAGCGATGATACCTGCACGAAGGCATCCAAGAAACGCCATAATGAAATCTAATGATGGTGGATAGACTAACAGTACTCGTTCACCTGGCGCAATACCCAATGATCGTAAATGCATAGCAATCGCAATTGATTGTTGCTGAACTTGAGAATATGTAAGACTACATTCAACATTTCCTTGTTCATTCAAGAAATTCAATGCAGATTTTGATCCTTGTTGAACACAATACTGCTCATCAAGGAGGGTCAAGAGTGACATGATTGACTATGGGAAGGGGGTCAAACGAGTGGGAGCGATCAAGATCGCAGCTTCTTTCTTGTCTTTGGGTTCTTTGTCATCCAGATTCCGGCCCTACGAGACTGGTAGTTTGATAAGTTATTAATCAAAAGGTAAATCAAATCAATAGCCAGCTACCACCTGGTCGACGATGTTTGCAGAGTTAGAAGGCATCATCACATCAATAAATTGCACCAATTGGTTCCACAGCCCCGGCCCTAATGCCAAACTTTAGCAATAAATTTCATTCAAAAAAGGAAACAAATTTTTGAAATTTGTGCATCAAAAGTGCTTCCCGGTGATTCAATTCAAGAAGAAGAAGTTATTTCAGACTATACTTAGGTTTAATATCTGCGAATACTTGATGAAATAAACTATAAAGAAACCAAATCTATAAGTGTATAAGTCAGTAACACACCATCATTCCATACCATAAA
>JACCDO011489576.1_pt1 | contig 14732 bp, 12 predicted proteins | sample 7446101 | NCBI WGS metagenome assembly JACCDO01 (sample SAMN15323440, study PRJNA562643) | freshwater metagenome | isolation source: river surface water | place: USA:Blue River Watershed | collected 2017-08-16
AATACTATGTTGAAATCGCTAACAGAAAAACCGATTAGTGAAGATACATTAAATGAACGAGTTAATATCGAAAATAAATTATATGAATTGATAAATGAATACATTCTCGATAATGGGTTAGAAATTACATATGAACATATAGAGCGAATGTTAGTCGATCTACCAATAGTAAAGGAAACTATAAAAACGATGTATATTATGCATTATAAAGAGATGGGTAACGAAAGATATAGAGAAATATCAAGTGATATTAACAGTTTAAATAATTCTGTCTATATAATGACTATTGCGGAAATTATGTGTGATAATGAAGGTCCTTCTTTTATGTTCAGCTATGATAGAGAAGAAATCGATGAACAAATTGCTAAGTGTAATATATCTGAGCCAAGCAAACCTCGCAAAGAATTACCTTATTCAACCGTTGATGGAAATATAAAGAGATATACTACTATTGCTACTGGTCCTATGAAACGCGGTGGTAAAAGAAAAATGCACAAAACTGCGTCCAAGAGGAAGAGCAATGGCAAGAAAACAGCCCATCGCTCTACTAAGCGTCGGGTTCATACACGCAAACATGGCAACAAAAAAAACAAACGCCGTGTTAAAAAGCATACCAAACGCGCATAATATTATGAATTTTCTATACTTACACTCAATAAAATAAATTATTAATCGTAGTTTATTTTATTTTTAAACCATTGGAAACATGTATATCATTTATTTTTATAATATTTCCTACTGGGTTTCTTAGCTCGTGTTTTCTTAACTCTCATTTTCTTAGCTCGTGTTTTCTTGGCTCGCGATTTCTTGTCACTTCTTCCGCCAAGAATATTACATCCCATACCACGACATTTTGGAGGTGTGCTAGCAACTCTATCAACTTCACCCAATTCTACATTTACGTCACACCACGAGCTACCGACGACAGTTAGTCTATCAAACTCTTTTAATTTTACATTTAATCTATCTTGTAAAATAGGTATTAGATTAGAGTCAGAGATACCAGAATACTGTATTCTATAACTATTATACAACGCCCTTTCATCAGAATATCCAGGTCGATGTATATTTTCCCATAAAGTTAGTCTAAGCATTAAGTTGCTAATCGTCTGAATTTCTTTTAGAACTTCATTATCTTTATTTTGTAAAACATAACATTTTCTATTCCACAATCCCGACGGGTCAGCATCAATATCCAATACAAACTTCGGTCCTCTTCCTAATACTTTATTGATAATATCTCTTTGGGAAATCTCTGATAAATCCGCCCGCATCGGCATACAGTATACAGTATGAAAACATCGTTCGTCCCATAAAGAATCATCTCTTAAAAATCCCAATCCAGTGTAACTGTAAAAAGCAGATAAATTTTTATACCCATCCACCAATTCTAACAAGCAATCCGGTGTAATGCTCCGATTTGCTTTTATACAATATAAACATGCTCCCATAAGTATACTTCCCTTTATACTATTCGGTTTAACACATATTACATTTACGCACCATGATTTGGGGCTGGACATACATTGACCCTTTTCAATGATAATCACCCCCACAATCGCATTGAACTTATCTTCTAATATTAGTGTCGGAGCATCATCTGAACGAATCGCAATTTGCTTATCAATCGCAAATAATATGTCATAATTATTTTTCTTCGGCCTAACATCATCATCATCATCAACATCCTCATCATGCTCATCCGCCCCAGCCGCATCATCATTCTCTTCATCCTCAGCCGCATCATTATCTTTCGTACGCATACGGAATGCTGACTGCATGGAGGTCTTGGTATACCCACTATGAACATTACTATCAGTAGTACAAGGATTCGCACCATTTATCAATTTAGTCATAACTTTTTTATAATCGTCATACTGCTCATCCATAATATTATCCGCGTCATCTTCGGTGAAGCCAAAAAACCATTCATGAAATGTTTCTCGGTTATATAATTTATAATTTGATAATAACTGAGATACATGATTACTATATTCTTCTATTTTTGTCTTTGAGAATAGTGACATTATTATATAATAACTAGAAAATATTATATAATAGTGTAAAATGTTACCTAAACAGTTATTTACACCATTTGGGTTATACACCTTTTTACATTTAAAAAATGCCGATTATTTAATTTAAATAGTCTTCAAGTAAGATAGATATTGAGCAAGTTGAAGTTAATCCATTATAAAGAGCCATACTACCAAATGCCATTAAAACAATTAATGGTAAAATATTAATTTTCTTCAATAAATTTTCTTTCCTTAATTGTAGATAAATGTATATTCCTACTGATAGCATTATTATTCCCATAATTGTCTGAATAATTCTCATAACACTATAAAAATTAAACGAATTACTTCCAACAACATTTATTCTCATATCAGTATTTCCATCTATAGAAACATTATTTGAACCATATTTTAAATTAGAAAACTGTAGTTTTTGATTGACTTTAATTCTTTTATAGTCATTAAAATATTTATTTTTAATAAATTGTGACCTATTTGCTGATTGGCATACAATATATATTTCATCAACATATTCTAAATGGTTAATAATCGTCTCAGCATTAAATCTTATCATATTCATCGGAATGTTATAAAAACTATATTCTTGAGATTGGTCAAAATGTTTAGAATAAACTTCATCACTTTTACGAATATCAATAAACAGATATTTCATAATATATATGTATATATTTATTATGAGTTTTACCAATTATAACAAACCATATGAATTACATAAATAATCTAATCGCTATTCTTAGATGGAAGGGGACTCAAGCAAAGCTTAATGGTACCCAAACTGGCGACATAATACTTAACAACCAAAGGCAAATCATTCTCCAAATACATTTCAATTTGACTACAAAGATTTGTACATTTGATGAAATATCCAAGATTCTTTAGCGAGAACTCGCCTTGAATAATTTTATTCGAATCTTGTTTTTCAATAAATTCCATTCCACCAGTCGATTCTTCACGCTTCACCTCTGCTGTAGCAAATTGACCCTCACATCTAAAAATCAATTCATTGCCAACCGATTTAATCTCCAATCTCTCCGAAATACACGACAAATCGCGAATAATCTTTTGAAAATCAGCGGAAGGAAGGTTAATAACGGAAGAAAAGTGGACATTCGGCTCCTCGAACTCATCTGAGTCGGGCTCAATTAATCGAAGTTTTTGGGTCTTACATTGTTTAATATCACCATTCTCAAACTTTAATCCCAAAAAGGATACAATACCATCATAATAATCGCAATTTTCAATATAAATGGTCAAAGTATCATCATTATCAATAGAGTTGATAAGTTTAAATAGATGGAACATGTTTACACCGACGACGATTTTATCCTTGTTACATTCATAATGCTCAAAATTCTCGGCAGCCAAGAATAGATGGGCTAACATAGTGTGTGATTTATCCATATTGATGATGCGAATACCATCCTTTTTAAAAGTAATATTCGTTTCCAATAAAATATCCTTAAGGGCGGTCATCAATGTGCGAAATGGCGCAATTTGAACTGTTTTAATTGTCAAGACATTGTTTGAAGTATTCATTCCTATAATTATTTTTATGTAAAAAATCTTTAAATACTTATGCGTTTATATTTACACTTTTTGTATATTTATAAATATAGTTTGTTTTAGCAACCTACTGTGCGCAAAAATATACATTCGATTGTATAAATATTGGTAGTATTAGTGGTACTAGATATATGACATATTATTTTATATACATATATTATATCAATAATGAAAATGAATGTAGATGGAATAAAATATAAGAAAAATGGGTTCAAATATTACAAAAATGGATGGACGTATATCTCTATTCAAGGCGAGCCATATGAACGAGGAATCGCACATGGATCATTATTAAAAGCCGAAATCAAAAAATGTATTTCTACTATGGAATGGAATTTATATGATTCACATGGAATAAAAATGGACTTCTTTACAGAAGTTAGTAATTTCTTTTTTAAAAAAAAGATCGAAGAACATTTTCCAGAATTTTTCACTGAAATGAAAGGTATAGCAAAAGGCGCAAATGTTCATTTAGACGAATTGATATTATGGAATAATTTTGCTTCTTTAGATTACGCCATGTCAAAATTAACAGAATATTTGGATTATATGCCTCGTATTAAGGAAAAATATGGCCATTTACTAAAATCTTTCTCGGCAATTGGACATATGGAAGGTGGGTCCAAAGACAAATGCTCTGCTTTCATGGCATTAGGTGATTATACACACGATGGCAAGATTTGTTGCGCACATAATTCTTTTGATAATTTTATTGATGGACAAAATTTCAACATTATCATCGATATTAAGCCATCCAAAGGTCATCGAATGTTATATCAAGGCGCACCTGGCTATATTTCAAGTCAGACCGATTTTTTCATCAATAGTAAAGGATTTATAGGTACAGAAACAACAATCGGTGGGTTCATTGCTTATAAACACGGCGATCCGATTACTTGTAGAATACGTCATTGTATGCAATATGCCAATACTTTAGACGAATATGTAGAATTTTTAAAGAAGGAGAATTCCGGTGACTATGCCAACTCATGGCTTATAGGCGATACAAAGAATAATGAAATCATGCGCATAGAATTAGGTCTTGAATTTGTTAATGTAGAGAGAAAAAAGAATGGATATTTCATTGGATTTAATGCGCCATATGATCCTCAAATTCGAAATTTAGAATGCGTGAATACTGGATTTGATGATGTTCGCAGACATCAAGGTGCTAGAAAGGTTCGATTAGAGCAATTAATGGAACAGAACAAAGGCAAAATAAACATTGAAGTAGCACAAGAAATTATTGCCGATCATTATGATGTTTATTTAAATAAAATAAATCCATGCTCTAGAACAACGTGCTCTCATTATGAACTTGACGAACGCGCTTATATGAGTCAAGCAGATAGACCATTACCATATCAACCAAGAGGTGCTGTTGACGGATGTGTAGTAGATACAGAATCTTGTAGCAAAATGGGTTTCTATGGAAGATGGGGATCATCTTGTGGTACATCATTTCAAGTAAAAGAATTTATACAGCTACATAGGCAATGGCAAAGGTATGAACCATATTTGAATGATAGACCATCGCAGCCATGGACATACTTTACATCAGTAGATAATGCAACAAATATCGGACATTCAACCAAGACCAAAAAACACTTTAAATTGAAGAAGGTCGAGAGAAATACAAAGAAAAAGAAAATACAATAGTTATATTACCTAAAAATAAACAGCTATTATTAGATAAAAACAAAAACCTATTATTACATAAATAATGAAAGATCCGAATGATTATTTATGTAAAGATCACAAAGTATACGGAGATACTAGTATTTATTTCCCACTAAGTCCATGTCGTTCTACTTGCTTGAATTGTGAAAAGAAAATTGTTTCTGGCTACACAAATCCAAAGCATGGTTCTAATCCATTTGGATACTGTTATCTTTGTCCCACATTGTGTGTAACATGTTCTATTGCACAGAAAAAATGTATGTGGTGTAGCTAGTGAACATGTTGTATGTGGCCTATTTCTCTCTACACCTCAGAAATACTAAACATTAATTTACAAACCATTTAAAATGATTTTCATATATTAAATAAACATGGAAAACAAAGATGCCAATAAATTCACGAAAATAGTGTCAGATTTATATTTTAAATATCAAGACAATCAGATTATTTTCAATAAAATGACACAATATATTGAAAATTTACCAGAATTGTTGGAAACCGCAAATAATACGATTATTGAACGAGCCGAAAGAAAAACAAAGTTAGAATGTGAATCAGAAACATTCATCCATAAATTTCTTCACAATCACAAATTTTATTATCATGGATCATCCGACATTTTTTTCGAATATAAAGACAATAAATATATATTAATTCGCGAGGATGATGTTCAACATGCTATATTATCTACAATTAGTGCGAATAAAACGCTAATGGATTGGAAGCATCGTTTGAAGGTCAGCATTCTAAAAAAAATAAAGGATCGCGACATATTTTCGTGTATTCCGGAATCAGAAACCATCCAATCCGTGATCAATCGTCTATGCCCTTCTATATGCGATTCCAGAGAAAAGGCGAAATATTTTTTAACTGTATTGGGTGATATATTGATGAAACGAAGTCAATTGGTCTATTTCCTACACCCCAAGACGAAACCATTTCTTAAAGAACTCAGCAATTTATCTTGTATGTTGTTTGGCACACCCAATTTGCTGAATATTTTTAAATTTAAATATTACGATCATAATTTTACCGAGTGTCGTCTTGTCGATATTCAAGAAGCAACAAATTTAGACACATGGTCCACTTATATTAAACAAGAAAATGCTCTAGATTTGTTTTGTGTCGCTGCGCATTATTCTACTAGATATGAAGGCGCTGAGAATTTCTTACAAGAACATTGTAAGGACGAAGAGTTAAAAACATACGCACTATATCTTAAGAATAATAATGAGAAGCAGATAATTAATCATTTCTTTGATAAAAATATTGAGCATAGCGATGACTGTTCAGTCTCTTGGAAGAATATGCAGTATCTATGGAAACAATTTATTGAAACGGAGAAATTGCCCAATGTGTTTTTTACGACAACCTTGAAATTGCGATTAATAGATAAATTCAAATATGACGGACACAAGGATGTATTCTTGGATTGTACGAGTAAGTTATTACCAACAGTGAGTAAATTTATTCAATTTTGGAATGATAATATCGAAAGCAATATGGGAGGAAAAGGTGATATTAACGATGTTGAAAGTCTTGATAATAGTAATGATAATACTGATATAAATGGTAATGCTATTAGCGAGGTTTGTAGCAACGATAGCAGTGATAATAACAATGAAGAATTAGAAATAGACGAACTATGCTCTCTATTTACTTATTATACAAAGACGAACATCAATGAAAAGAGCATATTGGATTTAATCAAACATTATTATCCAGATACCTATATTGAAGATGATAAATATCTACTACATACCAGATGTAAACTATGGAATAAGAAGCAAGATATACTTAAGTCGCTTCAAAAATATAAGGCAAATAGTCCAAGTGCGAATGCGAATGCTAGTGCGAGTATGGAAATTTACACGGAAGAAATTCCGATCAATGAATTGTATCAATTTTACTGTATTGGTAAAAACAAGTTTACAGTTAGCAAGCGCTACTTTGAAAAATTTATCAAGGAAGAGTCACAGCTCTATATTATAGAGGACAACTTTATCAAAGTCGAATCTTTTAGTAATATATAGAGTAAATACATCGACCTAAAATAAAAATAAAAATAATATTATTAATAATATCGATAACAATAATTATATTGATATCGATATTTTACACAATTCGTACAGTATGTGTAATAGCATTACTTACGATTTCGTTTAGCTTTGCGCGATTTCTTAGTTTTCTTCATTTTTCTAGATTTGTGCGATTTGCGTGATTTTTTCATTTTTCTGGATTTGCGTAATTTTCCGCCCTTTTTTTCATCAATAATTGTTGTTTCACTTAACCATATAGTTTCATTAGTCAAAGGAACTTTTTCTCCAGTCCACTTCTCTTTGTATTCATTCGCATAAACATATTGTGCGTTATATTTTGATGATCTATGTATTGTATATTTTGGGTCATTTTCGATAATCCATCCCAACTTAATAGCATCATCTAGTGAAATAGATCTCAATGTTTTGTTTTCTAATGCTTTTCGTATAGCATTTCTTTTGTGGAAAAGCTCATTTAGTTCTGTATTTTTTCGCCTAAATTCTTCGAGAGCTAATTTATAGGTCTCGTCGTTTCTATGAAAATCACCTAAATCGTTACGATATTTTCGTATTTGAGATAGGATTATGGCATTAGTCGAATCGTCACCCTTTCGTGTTTTGATTCTTATATTCAAGTTGCCATTTTCTCGAAACCAATTTTGTTGCCATTCGTGATCCAAACGGTCTAATTCAAATGATGTTGAATTCTCATCCGTCGGCATAGGATATATTTCCACAAATTGTATTTGCTCTTTTTTCGGAACATAATCATCACGCACTCTCGTTTCTTCAGTCAATCTAGAATCATATGGCATTCTACCTCGTTCAGTTACCATATATTTTGATGTATCCTTATGATAATTTGATTCAGTCATGGCTCTATATATATATTATACCTATAAAGAATACGCCGACCATAAAGAATTTTGAAATATTAAATAAATAATAGTTATTTGAATTATTATTTATTTTGTAATTAATTTAGTTTACTTAGTTGCTAAAGTAATTTACTTTTTGTGAGATCGGTTCTTGCGTGTGCCTCTCTTTTTGGATCCCTTCTTGGTGACTGTTCCGAATACACCACTTCCCTTGGGTTGAAGATGTCCAGAAAGATGCTTCTGGGTCTTGGCGATCTCGCTCTTCTTCTTGGAAACAATTCTGCCACGGTGCATCTTCAAACTGACCTTGTGTAATCCACCCGCAGTTTTGTAAGCAGTTCCGTGCCAAACTTGAGCACGAGAACCCTCTAATAATTCGTAAGTATGTCCGTGTATGTGGTATTTGCCGTCGGCACCTTTATCGTGTCTCTTAACCATTTATAAAAAGTGGAGAGAAAAAAATATTATATTTCTAAAAGTAATCAACGCACTAAAATAAAATACAAGCAACTAATACTAAATAAAAATACAAGTATAATACTAAAACACTAAAAGGTGTTTTTTGGTGATTGACCATATCCGACTGGTCCACCTTGTCTCTGCGAATAAGCATTTATGGGAGCATATACTTGTGTCCAATTAGCATTTCTCATTTGTGACTGAACGTTAATTAATGTGCTTATTCGCTGTATAGCTGTAGCACGATTGTTTATTACATATCCATTTTGAAAATTAGTTTTGGTTATTTTACAATTAGCAAGTCTTGAAGTACATATCTGAATTGGTCCAGAACCATTGTTCTGATACCGAGATTGGTATTGTGATGGTTGATCTAGTGTCTGGTATTGTGATGGTTGTTCTAGTGTCTGGTATTGTGATGGTTGTTCTAGTGTCTGGTATTGTGTCTGGCCAATTATTAAATACAAAGAATTTTGTTCGGTTGAATGGTCAAGTGCTGATATAAGAACCATACCAGCACCATATAAATTTGTCACGAAATCATCTGGCAATAACATAATACCAAGATGTATAATAGTATCATATGATTCAAATGTAACATATCTTATTCCAGAACCATAGAATGCGTATAGTCCTATATTATTAATTGACGATGGTAATGTAATAGATTGTATATTAATCGTATTTTCAAAAGCTCCATCATCAATAGTATTAACAGAATTCGGTATGGATATGGATACTAAATTAATCGCACTATAGAATGCACCACATCCAATATTTGTTACAGATGATGGTATAATATAAGAAGTTACGGTGTTACCACATGGATAATTAATTAAGTCGGTTTTATTTTTATTGAATAATACACCATAGTTATCAGATGAATAATAAATATTGTTCATATCTACTGTAATAGATAACAAATTGAGCGTACCTCGAAAAGCATTTGTTCCAATACTTGTAACCGATGATGGTATATTTAATGTCAATAAGTTATAGGCATGATAAAACGCATGTATTCCTATTCTAACAATATATGATGGTATATATATTGACACTAAACTTAATGCGTTTTGAAACGCATAATCCCCTATACTAGTAACAGTTGGAGTCATAGTTACAGTCATTATATTATACGCATTGAGAAATGCTTTGTCTCCTATACTATTATACCCTATTATGATTACATCAGTTAATTCGTTAGTCAAACTGGCGTTAACAATATCAGCTGTTAATTCACCAGTTCCGCTAAAGGTTATAGTTGTTAACATTATATTTATATAACATTACTAATAAAATTGAAATAAATTAAACATTAATAATTATTACATACTATTATAGTAAATATGACAACTCAAGAGTCACTTTCTAAATATCAGAAGTTAACCGACAAGGAACACATCTTAAAAAAACCAGACACATATATTGGTTCCATTGAAAATACTGACCATGAAGATTATATTTTCAGTGACGACAAGATTATTTCCAAGGAATTCCAATACATTCCAGGTCTGTATAAGTTGTTTGATGAAGGCATCGTAAATTGCCGAGATCATGTAATTCGTCAAGCTCAAGCTGTCAAGGATAACTTAGCAAATGCTTTACCAGTTACAAATATTGAGATTACTGTTGACGAAGATGGCACAATTCACATGTATAATGATGGAAACGGTATTGATGTGGCCGAACACCCCGAATATAAAATTTGGATCCCAGAGATGATTTTCGGTCATTTGAGAACATCTACCAATTACGATGAGCAAAAAAAAGAGAAAATTGTTGGAGGCAAAAACGGATTCGGTTTCAAGTTGGTATTAATTTGGTCGAGTTGGGGAAAGGTCGAAACAGTTGATCATGTAAGAGGTCTAAAGTACATTCAAGAATTCAAGAATAATTTAAATGAAATCAGTAAACCATCTATTACTAAATGTAAGACTAAGCCATATACTCGTGTATCTTTCAAGCCAGATTATAAACGGCTAGGTATTCAAGGATTAACAGTCGATATGCTGTCGCTTCTCAAGAAGCGCGCCTATGATGTATCCGCTATTACAGACAAAACAATCAAGGTAAAGTTCAACGGACAATTAGTCCCATGTAAGAATTTTGAGCAATATATCGATTTATATGTCGGTTCTAAAACAGATGTAAAGCGTGTCCATGAAACGGCAAATGACCGTTGGGAATACGCGGTTTGTTTGGCGCCCAAGGATGAATTCCAACAAGTCAGTTTCGTAAACGGTATTTGTACATCAAAAGGTGGAAAGCATGTGGAATATATTATGAATCAAATCATTCGCAAATTGTCCGCGTATATTAAGTTAAAGAAGAAGGTGGATGTCAAGCCGAATACTATCAAAGAGCAACTCATGCTATTCTTAAGATGCGATATTGAAAACCCGTCATTTAATAGCCAAACAAAGGACGAGCTTGGAACCGCGGCAAGTTCATTTGGATCAAGTTGTACGGTTAGCGATGCGTTTATTGAAAAAATCGCCAAGATGGGCGTCATGAATGCTGCGTGTGCTTTGACCGAAGTAAAGGAAAACAAGGCTGCCAAGAAGACGGATGGCACAAAGACTAAGAGTATTCGTGGCATTCCAAAGCTAATTGATGCGAATTTTGCTGGAACTGCCAAGTCTGGACAATGTACGCTCATCTTATGTGAGGGAGATTCAGCAAAGGCCGGTATTGTTTCTGGGCTGTCAAAAGAAGATAGAAATATTATTGGAGTATATCCGATGAAGGGTAAGATTTTCAATACGAGAGGTGAAACGCTAAAGCGCATCAGTGAAAACAAGGAAATTATTGAAATAAAGCAAATATTGGGTCTTGAAGCGGGTAAGAAATATACGAGGGAAACCGCTTCAAGTACGCTAAGATATAATTCGGTATTGTTTATGACCGACCAAGATTTGGATGGCTCTCATATCAAAGGACTTGGATTAAATCTATTTCAAGACCAGTGGAATTCATTGTCTACACTGGACAATTTCATTGGATTTATGAATACACCCATTTTGAAGGCAAAGAAGAACGGACAAGAATTGCTGTTTTACAACGACGGCGAATATAAAAAGTGGACGAATGAAAATGATACAAAGGGGTGGGCCATCAAATATTATAAGGGTCTTGGTACAAGTACTAGCAAAGAATTCAAGGAATATTTTGCGAATAAAAAGATTGTGTATTTTACTCATGATGGAGCGAGTAGTGATAATATTGTAGATATGGTATTTAACAAGAAGCGCACTGAAGAGAGAAAAGAATGGTTGACAAATTATGATAGAAATAGCTATTTGGATACCAATGACAATAAGGTAAGTTACACTGATTTCGTTAATAAGGAGCTTATTCACTTCTCCAAATATGATTGTGAACGGTCTATTCCAAATATGATGGATGGATTGAAGATTAGTTTGAGAAAAGTTCTATATAGTGCGTTTAAAAAGAATTTGTCAAGTGAAATCAAAGTGGCACAATTCAGTGGATATGTGTCTGAGCATTCTGGATATCATCATGGCGAGGCTAGTTTGAATGCTGCGATTATTGGTATGGCGCAAGATTATGTGGGAAGCAATAACATCAATCTGCTTATGCCGAATGGACAATATGGGACGCGTCTTCAAGGCGGCAAAGATTCAGCGAGTGAAAGATACATCTTTACTCAGTTGAATCCAATTACCAGATATATTTACAGAAAGGAAGATGACGCTGTATTGGAATATTTGGAAGACGATGGATTTCCAGTTGAACCTATGTTTTATGTTCCGATTATTCCAATGATTTTGGTGAACGGAGGTAAAGGAATTGGAACTGGTTTTAGTACAGATGTATTGTCTTATTCAGTAGACAATTTGATTTCATATTTACAACGCAAGTTGAATGGCGAATCGACAGAAGACATTGTATTTAGTCCACAATATAAAGGATTTACTGGAACATGTCAAGAAATGGAAGGTAAAAAATATATTGTCAAAGGCACTTACCAAAAACTCAATGATAAAAAGGTTCGTATCACTGAATTGCCAGTAGGATATTGGACAGATGATTTTAAGCAGCATATTGAAAATTTGATGGAAGCGGATAAAAATAAGAAGAACAAGGCTTTTGTCAAAGATTACAACGATATGAGTACGGATACAACGGTAGATATTGAAATTACATTAAATGAACCCATTGATGAATCATTGGATAGTTCAAACATGTATAATAATTTCGAGAAGCTCATGAAATTGTACACTTCATTAAGCACAAATAATATGCACTTATTCAACGATGAGGAGAAATTGATGAAGTTTGATAATGAAAAAGAAATTGTTGACAGTTATTTCCCGGTTCGACTTAAGTATTATCAAAAGAGAAAGGATTACATGGTGGATGCTCTTCAAAAAGAATTGACGCTGCTTTCTAATAAAGCAAGATATATTCAAGAGAATTTAGATGGAGAAATTGACTTGAGAAAGAAAAAGAGAGAGGAAATCTTAGAAATGATGGTTGCGCGAAAGTATGCCGTTATCGAAGATGATACTGATTATAAATATTTGCTTAAAATGCCAATGGATAGCGTGAGTGCGGAAAACGCAGAAAAACTAATAAATGACAAAATTAATAAGGAAGCAGAACTGTGCGCTATTCAATCCACTTCTATTGAAAATATGTGGTTGAAAGATTTGGACGAACTTAAGCAATACTTGGATGCTCCCAAATCAATCAAGGTGAAGAAGATGGTTAAGAAATAGAAAATAAAAGAAAGAAAGAAATAGAAAATATTTACACATTTTGACAGTTATGGCACTCCCAATAAATTTTCTTCTGCTATAACTTCACATTCTTCACAGCACACTAATATTTTTCTTCTGATATATCTAATATCACGATGAAGTATATCAATGAGATAAATATCACAATTCCAACATGTATATTGTATGTGATGAATATAATCAAAGACTTCCTTCATTTGTTTTCTATGTTCAGCATTAAACATATAGATTAAAATTTGTAACTCTTTTGGCAAACGATTTATTCTTTTAGATAGAGTATTATTATTTTCCATTTGGATGATAATTCATATATAATTAACGATTGTATTGAATAATATAATATAAATCAATTTTTTTTAATTGTATACTATAATGGGAGTATACTTTACAGACAAGTATTCACTTTTACATTTTGCGGTTGGTATAGTTGTATATTATTGGAACATGTCTTTTTTACTCTGGTTCATAATACATATGATATTTGAGTATATTGAAAATACAACATATGGTATGAAAATTATTAATAAATTTGTATTTTGGCCTGGTGGCAAAGATCATGCCGACAATATAATAAATAGAGTAGGTGACCAATTTTATGCCTTACTCGGTTGGTATCTAGCATATGTTATATGTAATATGTAAAATTACCTATCTACATATTAGTTATAATGTTAGGTGTAAGATCCTAAATTAAAACCAACGCTTTAATTCCAATGTTTTATTATTGAAATCTGGTTGTGTTGGTCTATCAATAGGAGTGTACATTGTACTGACATCGCGTTTATAATTAATGTATGCTTGTGCTTCGCTGTATATGTGTTTTACACAATACGATACTACTAAATCATTTAACGCTTGAATTTGTTCAGTAATTTGATTTGGTAAATTCGTAGAACTCTGAAGGAAAATACTTCTCATAATAATTTTCAAAGTGTCGCAATTTTGATTATCAATAACATATTGTTGATTAGATACTTCGTATACACCAGCACGAATGGCATTTTGAATAATCTGCATATTCTCTTTACTGAAAAATGCTAGAGATAATGTAGAATCTTGGAAATTACCAGTCATGGCTTCGTGAAATGTAGAACAGTCACTATTAACCGGTATTTTATCAAATAAGGAAAATTGATTTATATTTGGACCAATTATATTTAATCTTCCATTTGTAGTTGAACAATTCATTATATATATATAATAACTAGAAAAATTATATCTATTTAATTTATATAATGGAGTATAATTTTCAAAAGATTGTCTTAACTATCGCAATTGTAGTATTTATTATATTAATGATTTTTATAGCTA
>JACCDO011362134.1_pt1 | contig 14729 bp, 13 predicted proteins | sample 7446101 | NCBI WGS metagenome assembly JACCDO01 (sample SAMN15323440, study PRJNA562643) | freshwater metagenome | isolation source: river surface water | place: USA:Blue River Watershed | collected 2017-08-16
AAATGGCATTTAGTTTATTAATTCCTACGCTTCGCAAAAGACGAATTAAAAAACCAGGAATACGAACAAGTCTATTGGTTTGTGATAAGCTTTGCGTAAGCAAAGTGTAAAAATCTTTCAAGGACATGGCAGTACCAACATTGCGTATTTCGAGATTTGTAGTGCTATCGAAGGCGGATTTTATCTCTTCCACTAGATCTTTAACGTAGACGTAGTTAACCATCGCCCCTTCGCTATAAATAGCTGGTCGGCCTTTTTGTAATTGCTGACAGAGATTCAATAAAGCATTGAATGGATGATGTTCGCCAAATACATTGGTCGGACGAAGGATGCAACAATTAATTTGACCAGTTCGAGCTGCTTTCAAAAGAATCTCTTCCGACTTCAACTTCGTTATTTCATATCGATTCTTTGGATCGCAGGGATAGGTTTCATCCACTATAACAGTTTTGGCTGCGTATTGCATACCCACCACCCCAACACTACTCAAATGAACTATTTTAGGCACCTGACAAAACACCGCTGCATCTACTAAATTTTGTACCCCAATAATATTACTCGCCTCCATCATCGACTCATTGCGAATTTCGGCAGCTATATTCAGAACTAAATCTTGTCCGGCAAAGGCACGTTTCAAACTTTCAACATCCGCTAAATCCGCCACAACTTGTTCGCACTTACTAAGATCAGCCCACGTGGATTTTGAAAAGCTTCTACTAATAATTCTAACATTATACTGATTGTAGTCGATACTTTCTAAAAAGTGCTGTCCGACAAAACCCGTTGCTCCGGTAATTACTAGGTTCAATTTAGCCATGTCACAAAATACGCAAATTGAGCGCGTTAAAAAAAATGATAATTAGGTCCATTTGGAAGCGTAACATAAGTTACCGAACTTAAAACATCAAAACAATTACCTTTGTTAAAACAAAAAGAACATGGCTACGACACAACTAAGCGAGGAAACCTTTAAGGAACTTATTTTCAACTACGATACACATCAGGATTGGGCCTATAAAGGTGCATTACCTGCTATTATAGATTTCTATGCTGATTGGTGTGGTCCCTGTAAAATGGTGGCTCCGATTTTGGAGGAACTTTCGGATGAATATGCAGGTAAAATCAATATCTATAAAATCGATACGGAAGCACAGTTAGAATTGGCGCAAGTTTTCGGGATTCAAAGTATCCCTTCCTTTTTATTCATTGATGCGAACGGCAAGCCGATGATGCAGGCAGGAGCCTTTCCTAAAAGCTCTTTTAAGAAAATAATTGAAGAGTATTTAATCAATCCTCCGCAAGAAACTACTGAATAATTAATGGAGCCTAAGGGCTCCATTTTACTTTATAAAATAGTTAAGTGTGATACCCTGTTAAACTAATGAATAAAAAATTAGTCCTACCTTAACACACATGCAGGAAAGTAATTTGGATATCGTTAAGCTCCGTCAAGGAGAGGCTAGCGCCTATGTCCAACTCTTGCATAAGTATCAGTCGAAAGTCTTTGCAACCTGCTACAAATACTTTTTGAATGAGGAGGATGCGAAGGATTTAACGCAAGAGGTATTTATAGAAGTCTTTGAATCCGTTAAACATTTTAAAGAAGAGGCGCAATTGTCGACCTGGATTTTTCGCATCACTAGCAACAAATGCCTAGATGAGATTAAACGGAGGAATCGTAAAAAAAGGCTTTCGAATATTGCCAATAAAATAGGTTTAGAAAGTCTACAAAATCTGCTCATCAGCGATCAAAACCTGGAAAAAGATTTGCTAGTAAAAGAAGAACTTAGGGTCGTTTTAATCGCTATGAATAAACTTACAGATCAGCAGCGAACGGCCTATACCTTGAGTAAGGTTGAATCTTACAGCACCAAAGAAATCGCAGAAATTCTTGCAATCAGTATTAGCGCTACTGAAGGGCTAATCAAGCGGGCGAAGCAGAAGTTATTAGAAGAATTGAAAAAAGATTAAAAAATAGCGCCTGATTTTATTGTAGAGGTCGTCTAAATAAGACTTAATTGACTCTAAAGCGCTATGATAGATCCTAATAAAATCCTGTCTCTTTATGACAGTGAAAATAAATCTGACTCAAACTTAGAGATCGGCCAAATAATGGCTAAGCTAGATGCGAGCAAAAAGGCGAAATCCAAAACGAAAGGACTTTTTGTCATTATTTCTCTATTTGTTATTGCTATCAATATTATGGGCATAAGCATGCTATTGAATAATTCTTCAAGCAACAAGTTGAAGTCCGATTCAGCAAACGAATGGCAAACCATTTACTCTTCCTTACTAATTGATCAAAATCCAAACTAATTATGGACTATATATCAAAGTATAAATTACTATTGCGATTAGTTATTCTTCTCTTTATTCTAAATGGAACGACCATTGGTTTTATTGTTTGGCACAAATACAATAAACCAAAACGGGAACCGCATCTTTTTAAACAAAAGGAACGTTTTAGAGATGTTTCAGGCATTCTAAAAAAAGAACTCAATCTGGATAAAAACCAAATGCAACACTTTGAAAGTGTTAGAGAAAAATACTACCAAAAAGAAGTTCAATTGGCTAGTATAATCAAAGCGGAGAAAGATTCCATGAATGCAATCATGTTCAACAAAGTAAGTGATGAAAATTACTTAAAACAACTAGCGCATCGTATAGCAGGCAATCAGGAGGCAATGGAGTTGCTACGTATTGAACAGGCGAAAGAATTGAAGACCATTTGTAATGAAGAACAACAAGCCAAATTCGAAAACTTAGTGAAAGAAATTCGTGATTATTTCCGTCCAGATAACCGCCCTAATCAAAAATAAGCAAATGAAAAAACTTGCACAAGCTCTATTATTATTCTCCATCCTACTTATTTTTTCGACAACTAAACTAAGTGCCCAGAATTATAATATAATCCTCGGAAGACCCACTGATACGAGTATAACCGCAAGTATCTTATTTGACAACAGCACTAGCTTTTATTTAGAATATGGAATAAACAGTACAGCTTATACTAATCAAACAAGCACTTTCAATATCAGTGCTGGTGTTCCAATGGAAGTGGATATTAAAACATTATTGGGCGATACGAAGTATTATTACCGTATGCAATACAAGGTAAATGGTGTCTTTACCCCTTCTCCGCAATACAGTTTTCATACGCAAAGAAAAGTGGGTTCTACATTCACTTTCACAGTCGAATCTGATGAACATTTGTATGACAAAAAAGGAGTAAAAAACATGTATAATGTCACTCTAAGTAACCAAGCTGCTGACAACCCTGATTTCATGTTTTCACTCGGAGATATTTTCGGAGACGACCATTACCCGTTTACCATTACCTCTGGAGCGCTTGATTCATTGCATAAAGATTACCGTCCTTTTTTAGGAAGTATTTGCCACTCCATTCCATTTTATGTATGTCTTGGTAATCACGAAGGCGAAAATGATTATTATCAAAGCTTCAATGCTCCGAATAACCTATGTGTTTGGGGTACACAATGGAGACAATACTATTATCCGAATCCTTATCCAAATAAATTTTATAGCGGTAATACACAGATTGAACCATTCGGTATTGGCTACCCAGAGAATTATTATGCATGGACATGGGGAGACGCTTTATTCGTTGTACTCGATGTTTACAGAACAGAATGTCATGATTCTTTAGTACCGAAACCAACGGGTTGGAATTGGACGCTTGGACAGGCACAATATAATTGGCTCAAAACAACTTTAGAAAATAGCAACTCAAAATATAAATTCGTCTTCGCACATCATTTAAGAGGGCAAGGTCGAGGAGGCGTCGCAATGGCGACAACCAATGAATGGGGCGGGAATCAGAATACAAACGGAAATTATACCTTTCCTATAAATAGACCAGGCTGGGCAAAGCCCATTCATAAATTATTTGTAGATACTAAGGTAACCATGTTTGTGCAAGGTCATGATCACGTATTTGCACATGAAGTGTTGGATAGTGTCACTTATATATCCACACCAATGGCTGCCGATTCAACTTATGAAATAGGAATGTTAGCCAATGCGGATGCGTATGTTTCGGATACTGTTGACGGTACAGGACATCTGCGATTCACTGTTTCTCCCGACTGCGTTAAAATGGATTATGTAAAAGCCTATCTGCCACAAGACACGAATGGGGTACATAAAAACAGAGAGATTGGATTTTCGAAAACTATTGGCACATGTAAAACAAGTAATGGAATCTATATTCCATCCAAGTCGAAGTTCAGCATTCAACCAAATCCTGCCAATGATAACATTCTTATTAAAGAAAATTCAAACATTCCTCTTGGAAAGATAACTATTGTCAATGCATTAGGAGAATGTATATGGAAAGGTGAATCTAACGACTCAGTATTAAACATTCCTACACACAACTTCAGTAATGGATTATACAGAATATCTATTGAGAAAAATGGAACTAGCAATACAGAAAGTATCATCATTCAACATTAATAAAATGCGACTAAGAAATTTACTTTTTATTTTAATACTACTTTTCATTCCTATGGTGAGCTATTCACAAAGAATCATGAATAGCGAAGTACTAGGACGTTGTACCAACAACAGCATCGTCATTCAAATGATGTTTGGCGATTCGAGCGATGTGAAAGTGGAATATGGAACCAGTCCAGGTACCTTCACAAGCCAAACTACCTGGCAAGTTTATCCAGATAGTATAAATGCGGATATTTCAATCAATGGATTAAGTCCGAACACTACCTACTATTACAGAGTTAATACGCGTAAACACAATACAGCAACTGTGAATACATTAGGCGAACATTACTTTCACACGCAGCGTGGTATAATGGATTCATTCGTGTTTACCGTGCAGGCCGATCCGCATATGGACGCTTCAAGTGACACCACTCTTTACAAAGTTTGCCTTCAAAATCAATTGAATGATCATCCTGATTTCATGATTGATCTTGGAGATTTTTTAATGACTGATAAACTTAAAAATTCAGCAAACCAAGTACCTTTTGACACTATTCCTTATCGTTGCAATTTATTAAGAAGAAAATATGAAACCATCTGTCATTCGGTTCCTTTGTTTATCGCTCTAGGAAATCACGAAGGAGAGGCAGGTTGGTATAATACGGGAACTGCAAACAATATTGCAGTCTGGGACACCAAGGAAAGAAAGAAATATTTCCCTAATCCATTCCCAGACGGCTTTTACACCGGCGACACCACGCATTATCCGTATGTAGGTCAAAGAGCGAGTTACTATGCATGGACATGGGGCGATGCGCTTTTTGTGGTACTAGATCCTTATTGGTTTACAAAGCCTAAACCAGATTCATTAAATGGCTGGAGATGGACCTTAGGTAAAGAACAATATGATTGGCTGAAGCAAACCTTAGAACAAAGTACAGCAGATTACAAATTCGTTTTCGCACACCAAATGGTTGGTGGTGACCCGGATGGTCGTGGCGGAGTAGAATTCGCAAAACGTTATGAATGGGGAGGCTATGACTTGGATGACACCACCTATACCTGGAATACGAATCGACCAGGCTGGTATAAACCTATCAAAGATTTGTTTAAAGAGAATAAAGTAAACGTATTCTTTCACGGGCACGACCATTTCTTTGCCAAACAAGAACGTGAATGTTTAATCTATCAAGAGACACCACAACCAAGTTTACCCATTTTCAATTATCCGAATTCTGCTGCACCTTATGGTTATTTGGAAGGCTTGATTCTAGGTAATACAGGCCATTTGAAGGTGAGTGTAAACAGTAATTATACAAAAATTGAATACGTTAAAGCCTATCGTCCTTCGCAAGAAAACAGCACGCGACATAATGGAGATATAGTTGCAACCTATTTTATCAAAGCACATAATAATTGCTATGACTCCTTAAATACAGGCTCTCCACTAATTTGGAATAGTGAATATTTCAAAGAAGTGGTCTATCCGAATCCAACTCAGGAAAGCACTTCTATTGCATTCAATCTAGAGAAAGCCGACCAATTAACCATCAGTATTTATAATATCCAAGGTAAATTAGTACGCAAAATAATGGACAACGAAACACTTGCGAGCGGACATTACATCGTCAATTGGGATGGACAAGATTTTTTACATAATACTGTTCAATCAGGAACCTATCTCTATACCATTGAAAATACAAATAAGGCAATTAGCAATGGTAAAATAATTCTAACGCATTAATTATCTCCAATGAAAAAGTATTTACTCCTTACTCTTTTAACAGTAACGCTTTTATTCAATGCTAAACAAACTTTGGCACATGATATCAATTACAGCAAAATAATCGAACGCGAATGGCATACTAACGATAAGCAAGGTATTATCATGACGGGCAGTTTCTATTTCATGAAAAACGGAATAGTAAGCATAGAAAACAAAAGCCATCAAATTTCTGAAATCCCTTATGACAAGCTTTCTAAGGATGATCAAGTTTATGTACAAAATCGTCAAGCGAAAATAAATAATCTTAATAAACAGATTCTAAAGAATCAGCAAGGAAAGACAGCGACGACGTTGACAGTTATAAAACCACAGATATTCGTCCTACTTGCAATACTTTTATTATTAGGTACAAGTATTTTCTTAGTCCGTAAAAACAAGCAGGCAAAATATTTGATTCCGGTTTTCGGAGTTGGAATAATCTTTTCAATCTATAGTTTTTCTTTAAAATCTTCACAAGCAAGCAGCCCTGCGGTAATTAATAGCGCCTTTGCTCCCTTCGTTCCAAATGTCCATACTTTCTACGATAGCACCTATTTCTGGGTAGAGTCAAAAGGAATCCCAACTACACATCCTATGATGGTTGGTATTTCATCCACAGGCTGGCAACGTCAAGTACCGATTCCGCAATGTTATATGGGAACGAATGCATGGCCTATTCCCTTAAATCCTGTGATGTCGAGTAGTCCTATTCCAGTTGACAGTATACACTTCACGCGAGGCGCGATCGCCATAGCTGTTAACGGAGTTCCAATTTTTAATGAACATACAAATACTGGTGCTGACGCCTTGACAGCTGGTCAATTGGATAACTATGGTGGTCACTGTGGTAGAGGTGATGATTATCATTACCATGTCGCACCATTACATCTATATAACTACACTGCAGCTACTTTACCTATTGCTTACGCATTAGACGGCTTTGCAGTATATGGCACTAAGGAAGCGGACGGTAGTAATATGCAAAGCCTAGATGCTAATCATGGTCACGCTTACGGAGGGACCTATCATTATCATGGAACAAGTACATATCCATACATGATTGCGAAAATGGCTGGCCAAGTGACGGAAGATGCCACCCATCAATTAATACCGCAAGCAGTTGCACGTCCTGTTCGTGCCGGACAATTACCTCTAAATGGCGCACTAATTACGGCTTGCACACCAAATGCAACGAATAATGGCTATAACCTCACCTATACCTATAAAAACAATACAGATTCAATTGTATACAGTTGGGATGCGAATGGCAATTATACATTTAATTACTATACGGGAGCAACTATGGATTCCACTGAAACAAAACACAGTTTTGTACAGTGCGTTGTACCTGCGACTCCGACAGGCATTAAAAACTTAAACGACTTTACCACTACGTCCCTATTTCCAAATCCTAGCAACGACGAGATTTATATTAATAACCCAAAGCAGATACAAGCGATTCAATTATTTACCGCAAGCGGAATACTTATTAGTAATGAACAAATAAATGCAATCGCTCAAAACAAATATTTAATTAACATCAGTATGCTACAAGCAGGTATCTACTTCGTAAAAATTATCGACCAAGAACATAATAGTAGTGTTTTAAAATTTGTTAAAGAGTAATGCATCTATTCTTTCGATATATTTTATTGGGAATAGAACATGTATTGCCTTTAGGCTATGATCATGTCCTCTTTATCGTTGCTTTATTCTTGCTTAATTCAAGACTAAAAACTGCCGTAATACAATGTACATTGTTTACGATAGCTCACTCGATTACTCTTGCGCTAGCCACTTTCGACTTCATCCATATCCCTTTACAAGTTATTGAAACCGCGATCGCATTTTCTATAGCTTTGGTAGCTATTGAAAATTTATTTATCCCAACATTAAATTACCTGCGAATGAGTCTTGTGTTTGTGTTCGGATTATTACACGGTCTAGGTTTTTCAAGTGCGCTAAATGAAATAGGAATCCCCAAGTCAGAATTATTAACCAGCTTATGCGGTTTCAACTTAGGAGTAGAAATTGCGCAGCTCTTTATCATTCTAATCTGTTATTTCACCCTGACCTACTTCTGGAAGAAAAAGGAATGGTACCAAGAAAAACTTATCCATCCTATCAATATGATGATCGCCTGTATCGCAATGGTAATAGGTATTCAACGACTAATTAACTAACCGCATGAGAACTTTAATAATTCTACTTTTAGTAGCTTCTGGTCAAATCAGTTTCGCTCAATCTGTAAAAAAAACAATGAAGCGAATTCCGGATAGTGGTCAAAACACAAGTTATACCAATACATTTGGTGAAGACAACGACTACTCCATTTACACGCCCTTTTATGTCGATAACGGAGATGGAACCATTACTGATACCATTACAGGATTGATGTGGCAAAAAACAGATGGAGGCGAAATGACTATCGACAGTGCGCACAAATATGTGCAACAACTAAATTTGGCAACTTATACAGACTGGCGTTTACCTAATATGATAGAGAGTTTTAGTATCCTTGCACTGGACGCAACAAATCCTGCGATTATCACACAATTTTTTATCAATTCCAATGCAGAATACTGGTGGACTGCCGATACTGCTTTTAATAACCCGAGTAAAATTTGGGTTTCAAATTCAGGTGGTGGACAAGGTCCACATCCCAAAATCGAAACGATTAGTGCAGGTGGGAATAAACGTTTTCATACACGAGCAGTTAGAGACATTACAACGCCAACTTTAATCAGCAATAGATTTATTGATAATGGAGATAGCACCATCACCGACCAGCTCACAGATTTGGTTTGGCAAAAATTTACTTCGTCAGATACACTCTCTTGGGAGAATGCGTTGACGCGTGCTGAAGGCGCCAGCACAGCAGGCTATCAAGACTGGCGCCTGCCTAATATTAAAGAATTAGCAAGTATTGTAAACTATAAAGCGAATAACCCCGCCGCGTTCACAAATATCTTCTCTTCCTTGAAAGCAGCTAACTTCTGGTCGAGCACAACGCAATTTAATCACGTCAGCAATGCTTGGTATGTCGACTTTAAAAATTTCGGCTTGACAAGTTATATGGACAAAGCAAATAGACAAGCTTACATCATTTGTGTTCGTAATAAATCACAAACAAATACTGGACTTTCTAAAAATGAATTGAATACGGTTAAGCTGTTCTTCAACCAAGTATCTGCGCATCTTATTATTAAGAATACCACGACTTACGAAAATGGGATTATAAATATCTACAACGCAACTGGTCAGCTTATTGAAGCACAACAATTAAGTACAACTACACAGCAAATCAATTGCAGCAACTATAAAACAGGCATCTATTACTACAAGATCCAAACACCGCAAGGACAAGTGCTTTCAGGGAACTTCTGTAAAGAGAATTAAGACTACTACTTTTGCGCTTCTACAATTATCTCTTCAACAACGCCTGGATCTAATAAAGTCGTAGTATCTCCAATCGCTGCATACTCCCCTTCCGCAATTTTGCGAAGGATGCGACGCATGATTTTTCCAGAGCGGGTTTTCGGAAGACCTTTAACAAAAAGTATTTTATCGGGTTTTGCAATCGCTCCTATCGTCTTCGTAACCGCATTCAGAATATGCTGACGAAGCACGTCATCTGTTTTTGTGTCAGAAGAGGCAATAACGTAAGCGAAAATCCCTTGCCCTTTAATATCATGCGGATACCCTACCACAGCACTTTCTACCACTTCGTGATGTAAGTTAATAGCATTCTCCACTTCGGCTGTGCCAATGCGATGCCCACTCACATTCAATACATCATCCACTCTTCCGGTGATACGATAAAATCCGTTTTCATCACGCAAGCAGCCGTCACCCGTAAAATATAAATCTTTGTAGGCACTAAAATAATTAGTACGACAACGCTCATGATCTCCATAAGTCGTTCGTAACATCCCTGGCCACGGCTTTGCAATACACAAATTCCCGCTCACGTTAGGACCTTCTAATCGATTACCCTGTTCATCCACTAATACCGGTTCTATGCCAGGCAATGGTAAGGTGGCGAAAGACGGTTTCGCTGGCGTAACGCCTGCCAAATTAGAAATCAAAATACCTCCCGTTTCTGTTTGCCACCAAGTATCTACAACAGGCAATGTTCCCCTGCCCGCCTTATCTTGATACCAATGCCAGGCCTCTTCATTGATGGGCTCACCAACCGAACCTAACACTTCTAATGAGTTTAAAGACTTCCCTTCAAATGGTGTATCGCCAAAGCTCATCAAGGAGCGAATTGCGGTGGGTGCGGTATATAAAATATTTACGCTATGCTTATCGCAAATATCCCAAAAGCGACCAGCATCGGGAAAGGTAGGAATCCCTTCAAACAACAAACTCGTTGCTCCGGCACTTAATGGACCATATAAAATATACGAATGGCCTGTTATCCAACCGATATCAGCCGTACAAAAATGAACTTGCCCTGGGCGATATTGAAACACATTAACGAAAGTATAATTCGTCCACACCATATAACCAGCACAGGTATGCACGACGCCTTTTGGCTTTCCGGTCGATCCACTTGTGTACAAAATGAAAAGCATATCCTCCGCGTCCATCACCGTCGCGGGTAGAAAATCCGTACTTACTTTTTCCATCGCCTCATGCCACCATAGATCGCGCGAAGCATCCATTGCGCAAGCCTCTCCTGGTCGCTGGTAGACCAATACTTTTTTAACGCAAGCCGTTTTTTGTAAAGCCTCGTCTACTACCGCCTTTAAAGGAATAGATTTGTTACCGCGATAAGCGCCGTCACACGTAATCACAAAACTCGCCTGCGCATCCTCTACTCTATCTGCAATACTTTGTGCGGAAAAGCCTCCGAAAATAACAGAATGTATCGCTCCGATACGCGCACAAGCTAAGGTAGCAATGGCCAATTCTGGAACCATCCCCATATAAATACAAACGCGATCTCCCTTGTGAACGCCCATTGCCAACAACACACGTGCACATTGATTCACCGCTTGTAATAGTTCAGCGTAAGTATATCGACGAACCGCCTCCTGCGGTTGATTTGGCTCCCAAATCAAGGCTATTCGATCAGGCGTTACAGCTGCGTGGCGATCCAAACAATTTTCTGTAATATTTAATTGCGCCCCCTCAAACCAACGAATAGCTGGTTCTTTAAAATTCCAATCTAACACTTTATCCCACTTGCGGTGCCAAACAAAATTTTCTGCGATGCCCGACCAAAACTGGTCCGGGTGATTCAAACTCTCCGCATAGGCAGTTTGATATTCTGCCATTGTACCAATCTGATAAGGATAATGCTTCATAAACTCAATTAATTGCCTTTCAAATTAAGGAATGTTTAAAAATTAGCAGATAAAAGTTTAAAAAGCCTCCAACATTTTAAAATAAATCCTAAAATGAGGCAAAATTTGTTTAATTTTAAAGCAATAACATAGCCAGAAACATAAACACCAATAATTTTGTTGAATTTTTTCGCCAAAATTATTGAACAAACTAAACAAATGCGTGTTACACTACTATGTCACGCATTATAATTATCGGAGCAGGATTCTCCTCTTTATCAGCAGCAGCCTACCTAGCAAAAGCAGGACATGAAGTACATGTACTCGAAAAATGGGAACAACCCGGCGGGAGAGCACGTACATTTAGCGCTGAAGGTTTCTTATTTGATATGGGACCAAGTTGGTATTGGATGCCCGATGTTTTCGAACGCTTCTTTGGCAACTTCGGCAAAAAAGTGAGTGACTATTATAACCTGGTTCGTTTAGATCCTTCCTATAAAGTAGTTTGGCAAGATGGTTCCCAATGGGATATTCCTGCCGGCATGGAAGCTTTAGCAAAGCTTTTAGAAGAAAAAGAAAAAGGAGCGGGCAAACAATTAGAAAAGTTTCTAGCCCAAGCGAAAAAGAAATATGAATTAGGGATTCAAGAATTAGTGTACAAACCGAACCTTTCTTTCGCGGAATATCTTCATTTAGGCTTGTTAAAAGGATTATTAGAGTCGGATGTATTCACCTCGATGCGCAAGCATATCGCAAAATACTTCTCCGATTCAAAAATCATTGAATTACTTGAATTCCCTGTACTTTTCTTAGGTGCCGGCGCACAAGATATTCCAGCGCTTTATAGTTTGATGAACTACGCTGATATCGTTGGTGGTACCTGGTATCCGATGGGAGGCATGCACTTAATTGCGAAAGCAATGGAAGCCGTGGCAAAGGAACAAGGAGCGCAGTTTCATTACGGAGAAGAGGTTATTTCCATCTCTTGTAACGGAGATCAAATCAATGGAATAAAAACAAGCAAAGGCAATTGGGAAGGCGATTTCTATCTCTCGGGCGCAGATTATCACCATACAGAAAATTTATTACCGAAGGCATTACAACAATACGATGAGAATTATTGGCAGAAGCGTACAATGGCACCTTCCGCATTAATTTATTATGTGGGCTTGAATGCAAAAATGCCTGATACGGTGCCGCATCATACCCTTTTCTTCGACGCTGATTTCGAAAGACACTCTGAAGAAATATATAATCGTCCACAAATGCCGACTGATCCATTATTCTATCTGTGTGCACCTAGTAAAACGGATGCGTCAGTGGCGCCAGCAGGTTGTGAAAATTTATTCTTTCTCATTCCTACAGCACCTGGTTTAGATAACGATACAGAAGAGGTTCGTCAACAGTATTTTGACATGCTGTGCACCCGACTTGAAAAGCATTATGGAATGGACATCCGTCCGCATATTGTGTATCAAAGAAGTTTTTCTGTGAAAGACTTTAAGCAAGACTATAATTCCTTCAAAGGGAATGCCTATGGACTTGCCAATACCTTAAATCAAACAGCGATTTTAAAACCACGATTAGTAAGCAAAAAAGTGAGGAATCTTGCTTACTGTGGGCAGTTGACAGTACCAGGTCCTGGTGTCCCTCCTGCTCTCGTAAGTGGTGAAGTAGCTGCAAATTATATCCATCAAAAACTAAAAAGAACCAATCATTAGGATATGGAAAACAAAGTTAAACTCTACGAACAAGTAGCATTTGAAAATAGCGAATCGCTCACGAAGCGCTACTCAACCTCGTTTAGCAGTGCTATTCGTTTGCTACATCCGAAATTGCATGCCCCTATTTATGGCATCTATGGATTCGTTCGCGTAGCAGATGAAATCGTCGACAGCTTCCACCATATTGACCAAGCCGCAACATTAGCTGCTTTCAAAAAAGAGACCTATGAAGCAATCGAGAAAAGATTCTCTACCAACCCAATTCTACATTCCTTCCAAAGTGTAGTACACCAATATAAAATCCAACATGATTTGATTGAATCCTTCTTCAAAAGCATGGAAATGGATTTGGATAAGAAAGCTTATCACACACAAGAAGAATACCAGAGCTATATTTACGGTTCAGCAGAAGTTGTTGGACTAATGTGTTTAGCGGTTTTTTGTGATGGAAATAACGACTATTGCAATTCATTAATTGCTCCGGCAAGAGCCTTGGGTTCGGCATTCCAGAAAATCAACTTCTTAAGAGATCTGAAAGAGGATTATGTCGATTTAAAAAGAACCTACTTCCCGAACGTCGACTTCGACAATTTAAGCGAATCAGATAAAGAAGCAATCATTCTTGATATTGATAAAGATTTCCAGCATGGATTGGAAGGTATCCGTAATCTGCCTTTAAGCAGCCGTTTCGGAGTTTATACTGCCTATAATTACTATTATAAGTTGTTTGAAAAAATTAAAAAAGTTCCTGCAGAAACCATTCAGCAAGAACGAATCCGTATTCCTGATATCCGTAAATTCTTTATCTTGTTAGAATCCTATTTAACCATTCAATTGAAACGTATTTAATGACGTCTGTTATTTTAGTTAATGAACAAGATGAGGCCATCGGCACGATGGAGAAAATGCAGGCGCATCGAGAAGCGGTTTTGCACAGGGCCTTTTCAGTCATTTTACGAAACAAAGAAGGGAAAATCTTATTACAACAACGCGCATTATCGAAATACCATAGCGGAGGCTTATGGACTAATACTTGTTGCAGTCATCCTGCTCCGGGAGAAGATATTCTAAGGGCTTCCAAGCGTCGTTTACAGGAAGAACTAGGTATTCAATGCGAAGATCTCAGTGTTCAGTATAGTTTTATTTACAAAGCCGAATTGGATAATGAACTAACGGAGCACGAATTAGACCATGTTGTTTTAGGAAATTATGACGGTCCTCTGGCTTTAAATGAAGAAGAAGTGGCCGCAATAGAATATGTGAGCAGCGAAGAGTTAAAAATGCGCATGCAAAGTGCCCCAGAACAGTTCACAGTCTGGTTTAGAGCCATCTACCAAAAATTACATCCTGAATTTCTCTAAATAAAAAAAGCCCTTCTATCGAAGGGCTTTTTTCTTAATCCAAAACTACTAACTATACTGCATAAGCCTTTAACGATTCTTGCAACTCCTTACGAGCGATGAAAATTCTGCTCTTCACGGTTCC
>JACCDO012076127.1_pt1 | contig 14729 bp, 12 predicted proteins | sample 7446101 | NCBI WGS metagenome assembly JACCDO01 (sample SAMN15323440, study PRJNA562643) | freshwater metagenome | isolation source: river surface water | place: USA:Blue River Watershed | collected 2017-08-16
ATCAAAAATGGAAGAAGAATACAAAATTGTATCAGAATTAGAAAATAAATTAAGAGAAATTGAACGTAACGATGATATTCAAGGTAATGAAAATATTGAATTAAGAGAAAAAATTATTGAGTTTTTATTTAATAAATATAAAAATGCAGAATATGAAAAATTTATTAAAGATAATAAAGTCTTTGTAAATTTTTGGTTAAAAAATTGGACCGAATCCGACACAAGTGTTGTTTTCTTTTTTGATGGTCCAGTTTTTGGATTAATGGCTACACCTCTTCCACATGTTGTACAAAAATATAATATAGTATGTGATAAAGAATGGTCATTTGAAAGAAAAAAAGAGGAATTTGTCAAATACATAAATAGAGCAAATGATTTTGTAGAAAGATATTGTTTTATGATTAAATTAAAGGATAAAATTAAGGAAAAATATGGTCAATATGGACATTTTGATAATTGTTTTGATTATCAAAATGATAAAAGAGGTAATTTCTTTTTTATAGGTCATATTAATAATATTGGACATTTTCATTTTAATCTAATACCAGATAGAATTATTATTTTTGCGATTGAAAAAGGTTTATCTAAAAAAATATTTAATATTGGTGCTGAAAGAGAAAATAGAACAAAATGGAAAGCAATCAAAAATATTGAAATTATTAATTTCGCAGATATGCATTTAGGGTTTGATGTTATTTATGATTTAATTGATAAATCCATGGAAAATGCTATTAAATTTATTTAATCACTCTTTGCTTCCTTAAGGGAGCCGAGTGATAATTGTTTTCCTTTAGGGAAAATATATTTAACATTTATTTTTTAATTATTTATAATTTTATTTTATTTTATTTAATATTTTTATGAATCTAAACAAGTTGAAAAATCAATTTTAAAAGGTTGATATGGTTCACTTAGATATTCAAATATCTCATATAAAATAAGTTTATTATATTTTTGATTCTTTAAATTTAGTATAAATTCTTTTTTTTCGTGGGTATTTATGTTTTTTTTATATAGTTCATTAATTTTATTCATTTTAATTGAAAAATCACAATATAAATTTCTTGTTTTAAGGACAAGACAATTGATTTTATTTGAAGTGTTTAAAATATTATCAACAATAAAATTCAAAAAAGTATAAGATAATGAATATTCATAATGTCCAAAATGTATTTTCTCAATGATTTTATGAGATATAAATTTATCAAAATCAAATATAATGTCATGATCACTATTACCAAACAAATTTTTTTCCAAATTTAAAATTTTAATGGATTTTTGTTCTACTAATGCTGTAAATAATTGATTAGCAATATGAATATTCATTTTAGTTTTACTAAGTGATAATTCTTCTAGTGATGTGTTTATTTTGAGAGATTCAAAAAAATCATTCCAACCTTTTTCAATAGGATTTGAAGATAATAATAGTTTTTTTATTGTTTTATTTTTTTGAATAAAATTATTTAAATATCTTAAATCTTTTAAATCTATATATACAACATCTAAACTTGTAATTGATGTATTTTCAGCTAATGCATTAAATAATAATTTATGTTCCTTAAAATTCATATAACATTGTTGAAGACTTAAAAATTTTAATGTTGTTGTATTTTGCAAATAAACACAAATAGGTGATATCTTTAAATCGTTCATAAGATTTTGATTTAAATACAATTCCTCTAATTTGTTATATATCGTCAATGCTTCCATTAAAGGAGTAAAATTTTCAATTTTATTTGAACCAATATTTAAAAAAGTTAAAACACAATTCTTATGCAATATATAATCCGATAAAGGTTTTAAATCTTCCAATTCAATACCCCATGCATGAATTTTTTGTATTTTTAAATTTTTATGTATCCATAATTGTATACTTTCATCCAAAATTTTAACCATTATTTTGTTATTACCAATCATAAAATTAAGATTTATTTCATTATTCATTAAATTCATTACTTTAAAAATTGTTTCTTTATCATAAATTGATGATAAATTTAATGAATAAGTATGAATTTTTGAAAAATCCAAATTTTCTAGTGGAGTATCAGAATATTTTACATAATCTAATTGAATAATTCCATTTGACAAATTATTTTTAAAAATGTTTTGATTATGATAATATAAACTCATCTTTTTTTTTCATAATAATAGTTAATAACATGTGTATAATGAGTAAATTTTAATCAATTTTTTATAAATTTTAACGTAAAATATATACGTTATAAAAATATTGACAAAATTTTTTTATAAATTCTATTTAAAAAAATTAAACAAAAATAAATAAAAGATAAAATTCAAAAATAATTAATAATTATGATTCAAAGGTTTTTAAAAGAGAAAGAATATTATTCGGAAATTATAAATAATAATAAATTAAGTTTATATTTTAAAAATATAAGTTACTTAATTATATGTTTATGGTCATCATATGCTTTAGCAACAAATAATATTCATCCTTATTTATTTGATAGTATATCAATTTATACTTTAATTGATACTGTTTTATATAAAAATAAAATGGATGTTGTGATACATCATATTTTTTTATTAACTTTAAGTTATTTTCATTATTCATATAATGGTATAATAAATCAAGTTTTTTATCATGAAATGAAAAAATTATGTTTAAATATGGAATTAAGTAGTGTATTTTTGGGATTAATGCCTTTTGTAAAAAAAAATAAAACATTAGAACAAATAAATATTGTGTTATTTACTATAGTTTTTTTTTATAGTAGAATATATAATTATTCAATAAAATTTATTTTTCATAAAGAAAAACACGAATATATGATAGAATTTTATGATTCAATTAGTAAAAGTGGATATTATATATTTTATTTTATATTTATGGGTTTTTATTTATTGAATATATATTGGTTTGTGTTTATAATAAAAAAAATGATGAAAAAAATTAAAAAAGATTAATAATGATTTAAGTTTTAAGTTTTTAGTATAAAAAAAAAATAAATGAAATAAATAAAAAATAAGTTTATAAAAAATTTTTTAGATAAAAATTATTTTTAGGGATTAAAAATAATTTAAAATGAGATTAGATTTAAAAATTCATGATACATTTACAGGATTATTTAATCAAATATGTGCTTTATTATTTGGTTTATATAATGCAAAAATAGGAGGAAAAAAAATAGTAGTAATAAAAGATTTTATGAAAGAAGTTAAAAAACCGAATATGTTGATATCAGTATCAAAAATATTAAATATTGAGGAAACAAATAAAAAATTAAAAGAAAATATGGATTTAATAATATTAGATGCTAATAATATAGATTTAAAAATAGATAAAGTGAGATATATTGATGAGGATAAAAAAGAAAATGTGGATGTGACTCAGTTTGTGATAAAAAATTATTATAAAAAAAATAAAATATATATACCAAAAAATACAAATTTTAAAAAGTTTATGAATCGAAAAAATATAAGTATAGTTCAAAAGTTAGAGATTCATTTAAAAATAAATAATTATGATTTTAAAAAAGAATATAAAATTAATCAAGGTTTTAATAAAGCTAATATATTAATTGATTATACACAATTTAATTTTAAATTTATGTTTAAATATCCAAATCCTAAATTAGCAAATTTTTATAAAAAATGTTTTAAATGTATCGTTTTTTCTAATGATTATTTTGTTGATTTAGAAAAAGAATTAAATAAAAAATATGAAAAAATAAATTTAATACATTTAAGGGTTGAAGCTGATGGATTAGAACATTGGTCCAAAATGAATAATTTATCAATTCATGATTTTAAAAAAAAAATTGAAAACACATATATTCATTTTATTAAAAAATATTTTGATAAAAACGATTTAATTATAATCTTAACATATTCAACCAAAAATTCTGTTACCGAATTTTTAAATAAACATAAATATAATTATTTTATATTAAAAAAAAATACTGAAGATGGTAGAGAATTAAATGCTTTACGAGACTTTTTATTAGCCAAATATTCAAATAATATTTTTATTGGGGCAGATGGTTCTAGTTTTTCATGGGGTTTAGATTTAGTTGGTAATGCGAAAAAAAAAATATATTTAAATTTAAATCATATTAACAAAAGTAGAGTAATTAATAATACAACCTCAACAGAAACAAAAAATACTGAACAAAATATCACTTCAGAACCTCTTCCAATTTCTTCTATAAAAGATTGTGAAGAAGAAATAGATAGTTCAATTTTTTTTACAAAAAATTTTGAAGAAGAAACAAATAATTTTATTGAAGAAAATGAAGATATCAATGATTTAAATGATATTAATGATATAAATGATATCGATGACAATATTAATACTAATGAAAAAGATTCAGAAAGTTGTATAGAAGAATCAAATAATAATATTAATAATAATGATAATGACATGGATAATGATAATGATAATGATAATGATAATGATAATGATAATGATAATAATGAAAATTTAAAAAATAATGATAATATAATCAATAGTGATAATATTGTAGAAGAAATTAATAATAATAAAAATGAAATAATAAATATTAATATAAGTTCTTCTGATGGAGTAATTGAAAATTTTATAGAAAATGAATTAAATAAAATTTATAAAGAAGAAAATAATTTGATTTTAAATAAAACAAATGATGATTACATAAAAATGATAGAAAACAAAGAAAACAAATTAAAAAATAAAAATAATAATTATATAATACAAACCAATAATATAATAGAAAATAATACTAAAAATAATGAAGCTATCAAAATGAGTAAAAAAGAAATTAAATTACGAGCAATTTATAAAAAAATAATGAAATTAAAAAAAATGAGACCAAGAGGTAAAAAAAAATGAAAATTATTCATTAAATATCTAAAAAACAAATAAAATTATGAAAAAAATGAGTAAAAATATTGTACTCATAAAAAATCATTATCCTTCTTTTAATAATTTAGAGGAATTTAATAATAATGATAAAAAAGATATATACGTAAATCAAGATAATTACATAGAGAATGAATATATTCATATAAAAGATATTGAAAATCAGGAAATAATACTAATAAATGAAAAAAAAAAGTCAAAATGTATGAATGAAATATGTTTAAAAAAAAGTATAATATCATTTGTTATTTTTATATTTTTGTTAATTATTTTATTAATTCTATTAAAAATTAATAAATAAATATATTATTTATTTTACGATATAATTTATAAAATAAACGTAAAATAAATAAATTTTATAAAAAAATTGAATAAAAAGACCTCAAAAAATAAAAAATAATAATGAATAATGAACTATCATAGTTTTTATAGATTATTAAAAGATTAATCTTTTAATAAAGAAACAAAATGAGTCATAGAGAGAATAAAAAACAAAAAACAGCTATCAATTCTCCAATTATTAGAAATGAACAAACTTTAGAGAAAAAAAATCCATATTTACAACTAGATGAATATAATAATAATATTTTAATGCTTAAAATTATGAATAATGAAAATGATGGTGAAATTACTAAAATTATTAGAGATAACATTGATAATCATGTTTTTTTAAATCAAATTAATAATTTTAATGAAACTCCTTTTTTGATAGCATGTAAAAAGTATAAGGAAAGACATGCTATTCAAATTTTAAATATTTTGGGATTTAATATTGATTTTAATCTCGTTAATTATGAAGGATATACATCTTTAACTTATGCTTTAAGATATAATATGATAACTTTACTTGATATTTTAGTAAAAAAATATTATGTATCAAAAATCAAGCTTGGATTTATTAATACAAGAATAGAATATTGTAGTAATTTACTATTTTCAATTCAGAATAAAAATTCTAATTTTGTGAAGATTATTTTAAATGGAATGGATGTATATGAATTATTTAATAACATGATCCTAATAAATAATTATTGTCTACAACTGGGATCTTATAGAAATTTAGAAAAAAAGAGCTTTGAAAAGATTCTAAATGCATTAAGAATTCTTCACAAAGAAAAGAGAAGTAATTTAATGATTAAAGAAAAGAAATTAAAAATTACTAATAATTTACCAAAGGATGTTTTTAATGAAGTATATCAATATACTTATTTATTTGAATAAAATTATGTTTAAAATAAATAAATAAAAAAGGTAAAATATTTAGAAAATGAATTTTATAAAAAAAATATATGAAAAAATAAAAAATAAAAATCAAAATCAAATAGATGATAATGAAAAATACATTAATGATGATTTTATGCAAAAACATTTATTTTCAACAAAAGAAAACCAAGAAGATATTAATAATTTAGAAATAAAAAAAGAATATAAAATATATGATAAAGAAAAAAATATTATAATTATTTGTGATTTACCACAAAATAATAAAGAAGTTAAAAATAAAATTAAAAAGAAAAAAAAAAATACTAATCTTGATAATAATGAAAATAAAAAAGAAGAAGATGAAAATAAAAAAGAAGAAGATGAAAATAAAAAAGAAGAAGATGAAAATAAAAAAGAAGATGAAAATAAAATAATTATTGAAGAAGAACAAAATATGTTTGATTTATTAGAAATAATTAAAAACGATAATAATTTTAAAATTGAAGAAGATAAAGATATGACAAAGTATTTTTTTGAAAACAAAAATATGGAATCAAAAGAAGAAGACAAAAGAGACAGTAGTGAAGAAAGAGATGGATTTATAAAGATAGAAAAAAATTCATATTACAAAATAAAAACAAATAAAGAATTAGAGGAGGAATTAAAAAGATTTGAGATAAATTCCTTGTTTTTAGATCATCAACATTTTAGAGAAATTATATTAATATATTTTAAAATATTGGAAAATAATTATTATATATTCGAAAAAGAAATATTAAATTATGAAAACAAATATTCTATAAGCAATATACCTAAAATAAAAAATAATTTGCAATTAATTGAAAATAATAAAAAAAATATTGATAAAATACTTAAAAATAAATTATCTGAAAGTAATAAAAAATATGTTATTAAAAAATCAGAGGGTTCATATGGTAAAATTTATCAAAATATATTTAATAAAAATATAATAATTAAAAATTTTGATTTGGAAAAAACTGATTTAATAGATGTATATTTTGAATATTTTATTCAATATATTTTATATAATTATAGTAATGAATATTATAAAAAATATATATCTCAACCATTTGATATGAAAATAACAGCTGATTTTAAATCAGCCAGAATTTATATGAAAAAATTAAAAGGTATTACTTTACATGAATATATTTATAAAAATATTATTAATTTTAATGAAAATCAGTATGATGAAATAAATAGACAAAAAATGATAAAAAAAAAAATTATTGATTTTTTGGAAATAATATTAAAAATAGCAGATTTATTTGAATATTTACAAAATAAGTTTGAATTTGTTCATTTTGATATGCATTTAGGTAATATATTTATAGACCCTTTAACTAATAATATAAATTTATTGGATTTTGGTTTTTCTTCTATTCATTATGAATATAAAAAAAATATGGAAAAAAATATGGAAAAAAATATGGAAAAAAATAAAGAAGACGAAAATAAAATTTATATGGTATGTAAACCAAAATATTTAATATTTAGTAAATTAAAAGAAGAAGATAATAAATTAAAATTTAATTGTAAGTCAATCGATTTGGTTCATTTATTTTTTAGAATATGTACATTATTATCAAAAAAAATGGAAAAAAATAGTAAAAATAAAATACAAATTATGTTATTTAATATATTGAATAGTATATTTTTATTTAAAAATGATAGTAAAATCGATAATAATAATTTAATAGAAAAAAGAGAAAATATGAATAAAACTTTATTTGATTGTTTAAATGAAAATTTAAAAAATAATATAAATTTAAGTTATAAATATTCAACAAATATTTATTATTTGGAAAAAGATATAAAAGACAAAATAAGTGAAGAGGATTTTACAAATTTACCTAAAATTTTAGACAGATTTAAACCTAAAAATTTAACACATATTATATTATATTATTTAAAGATTTTTAATCAAATATTATAAAAAAAATTAAATTTTTAACAAAGTTTAATTTTTTATATTAGTATTTAATTTTTAAAATAAATTAATAAAAATAAATTTATTAATAATTTTATAAAAATATTAACGTAAAAAAAAAAAATTGACAGCTAATTTAATCAAATTCAATTGAATATATAAAAAAATTGTAAATAGCAAGAATGTCTTCATCACAGGAGTCAAAAGCTAGAGAAGAGGTGCATGTGGCAGTAGAACCTGCTGCAGCAGCCGCTGCGGATAACGCAAGTGAACGGGTCGTAGTACCCAACAACGAGAGACGGAGAATGGGAGCCTTCAGAAGACCTGTCGAGACTGATGAGGACGACAGCTGGGAGTCTTCGCCTGAAGAACGCAGGGCATTCGAGGAGAGGGCTGCAAAGCGTAAACGTGAAGAAGATGCAGCAAAGGCTGCAGCAGATGCCGAGGAGGAGGCAAGAATTGCTGCTGGAGGACGTCCTCTCAGAAAAGCTGCTGCTAGAGGAGAGGCTGAACGACGGTCTAACGCAGTGAAGAACTTTCTGCTAGACCAACACATCAAGGAGTACGCTCCTCCTGAAGGCAAGGGCGGTAAGCCCGCTTTATGGGCTAAGGACGGAGTTCCTCCCAACGAGAAGAGGCGCTAAGTAGCCATTCTCTCAAATAATTATAATATACGTAAAAATGAATAAATGAAAAATTTGATTTATTGAATGCCAATAAAAAAAAATGAATAAATATGATTGAATAAAACAAGGGTTTTATATAAAAAAACAACAATGGCTATGACAATGGAAACTAGATTTCAAACAATCACAAATAAATACCACGAAGTGGATTTAAGTTGTAAAGACAGTGTTATTTTTAGTAAAGATTTAATTCGATACCATCATTATATAAATTATTTATTGATTTCAAAGATTGAATATAAAATATGGTCAAATCATAACAGTTCAATTGATACTAATCCTAGTAATGAATTTATTGTTGAGACAGTAATTGATATTTTAAAGAGAGTTTTTAAGAACAAATATGTTTTTTTGAATGAACTAAATAATACTCATAGAAATGAGATGAAAAATGTACTAATTCAATTTAAAAATTATATTGATAGTGATTCAGTATCAAAGAAAGTAATCTATAATTTTGTATATATTTTTACAAATAAAATCACTGAACACTGTGCAAATGAACATGTATTAATTAATGATTTTGTAAATGTATGTACTAAAGAAGAATTCTCAAAGGAAAATATAAAGATGTATATTAATTATTTAATCAAACTAATTGATTTATCAAATGAAAATTATGATATACTTAATGCATCAAATCAAATGGAAGAAATGATTAATGGAGGTGATTATATTTTTACTCTATTAAATATAGCAACAAAGATTTGTCAACAGACAAGAGAACTTCTTACCTTTACAGAGGAAGAAAGCGACCAAATAAGAGTTGATGAATTAATCAATCAATTTGATACAGATAATATATTATTTGAAACTTATGGAAGAATTATTAAAGAAAGTAGAGAGTCTCGTAAATTAAATCATGATACTTTGGAAAATCTTCAATTTATTTTTGATAATCTAAAAATCACAGATAATTTAAATTTTGGAAATCCTGAAACCAGAGAACTATATGGTAAAATTAAAAATTTTATAGCTATTACAAATTTTTATTCAAATAGTTATGAATTAACAACTCTATATAATGAATTAATTACATTATTTAATTTTACGATGAATATTAGAAGAATTAATAATTTAATTTACTTTTCAATCAAGATTCGAATCCAAGCTGTTAAAAATATTATTGAAAATTTTAGTCATTATTAATAAAAATTAAATTTTTATTAAAATTATAAAAAAAATTATTATTTATAAAATAAATTTTATTCTAAATCATGTGCTTCATCATCAACATCTTCTAATTTTTGTGTCTCATTGTCTTTGTCTACTTCAACATTATTATCTTCTTCTTTAATATTATTTTCTTCTTTTTCAATATTATTATCTTCTTCATTTTCTTCTTCTTCAAAATTATTATTTTCATTAAAATTTTGTATACCATTTTCTTCATTATTATCTAAGTGATTATTATCAATATCAAGTTCTTCTAAAGAATTGTTGATTTCATCATAATTTAAGGATTCATCATAAATATTATGAACATCATCCTCACTAAATTCAAATTCAATTTTGTTTGAATTATTAATATTCATTTCAATGATATTATCATTATTTATATTAGTATTTTCGGATAAAATAATGTTTGAATTTGAATCATTCATATTATTTTTTAAAGTTTTATGAATAGTTGGTAAATGAAAAGAATCATTAAATTTGATATCAAAATTTTTTATGCGTTTAAAATGTCTCAATAATTCTAATTTTGCTGATTTTTTGATTTTAAATTGATGAAAAGATTTTAATTTTTTAAATTTTTCCATTAAAAAATGAATTCTCTCAACATATTTATCCAAAATAAAAGATTGATTTAAATCATGTTTTAAATTATTTAATAAATAATTATTATCTATCTTAGTTGTTAAATTTAAATCTATATTCATTTGAAAAATTTTAGGATTAGTATTTAAAATTTCTCCAAAATAAACCAAAAATCGTTTTGGCATTAATTTAAAACTAATTTTATCATTAAAAAAATAATTTGTTTCTTGGTCTTTAATTAAAAATAAATTTTGTGATAATTGTTTATAAAAACAATCAAGCATATCACGATAACAAAAATGTATTAAAAAAAATTTATTTTTAAAATTTGTCTTTAATTTTTTATTAATATTTAAAGAAGTAAATTTTTTAATTTTTTTTTGAAACATCGGTTTAATAATAAAGTCGTGGGGGGTTTGTGTACCAGGAAAATTAATAAATTTTGTTTTCGTCAATGATTTATATTCTGTTAAAAAATATTTAGGTGAATTTCTATCTTTTAGAATCTCATTAAGTGATTCATTTGATTTTTTTAATGAAGGAGCCATTAACCAATTAAAAGTAAAATAATTGAAATTATTAAAACGTTTTAAAAAACTTTGAATATTCATACCACCCAAATATAAAAATTCATCTGAATCAATATTAATCACATAATCTTCTTTAATATCGAGTTTGATTTTTTTAAAAACAGCATTTGGATATATTTTATTTTTATCTACCTGAATAATTTGAATTTTCTGTTTTGGAAAATAAGTTAATACTTTTTCCAAATTTTCCTCAAAATTATCATCAATATAGTATAAATAAAAATAATCAAAACCTAATTTATCATAATATTCTAACCATTGAGAATAATAAGGCAAATCTATAGTCATAAAACGAGAGATAACAGCTGTGGTTATTTTTTTATCCATATTTATTAAAATTAAATAATAAAAAAAATAATAAAAAAAAACATAATTGTTTTTATTTTATAATAAATAATTTTCTTTATACAAAAATAATTTTATTATTAAAAAAAATATATAGTAAAATATTAGAATATTATTTATAATGAGTAGTAATAGAAGAAAAATAAATCTCAAAAATTTATTTAAAAAACCTACTTCAACAGAATCATCAAGACAAGAAAATAACAAAGCAACTACTAGACCAGGCCAAACTGAAAGAAATTTAGTAAGTAAACTTCAAGGTTTAAATTTAGGTTCAACAGAATCAAGACCACAACAAGGTTATAGAAGAATAAGTAGAAATGCATTACTTGTAAAAAATTTAGAAAGAAGACGAAGAAAATCAGAATATTTTTCAAACATAATTGATCTTTTTTTAGATAGAGTTGTAAAAAAAAGAGGAAATAGAGAAGAAAATTTGAGTACCCAAGATAAATTATTTATTTATCAAAATATTTTTAATTTTTTTATAGAATTTGGATATGATATTCTTACTGCAAAAGATGTTATTGACAGAGAAAATATTTGTTTAATTCCAATAAGTATTGTATTATCAGAAATAAGTTTAAATAATGTAAATATGAGTACTGCTATTGAATCAAGAGGAGCTAGAGGATTAGTAAGAACAAATGATGAAAATCCAGCACTTATAAATAAATATTTACATTTAAAAATTAAAAATAATATAAGAGAACAAAATATAAATATGGGAATTTTAAGAAATTATTTAACTAATTTAATAGTACCAACAGAAAGAGGTAGAAATTATAATAGAGCATATCAAAGATTGTTATACAAAAGAGAAGAAAATTTTGTACCTGGAAATATATTAATTGAATCTTTAATACAAGAAATATGTTATCATGTAAAACCAAATTTTGTTCCTAGAATAGATAAATTGGTATTTTATAAAAAAATATGTAAAATAAAAATGAAAAAAATAGATGGTTATGAGTTTTCCAAATTTTTATCCATAAGAAATAGTAATAATATTTCTCCAAATACAAAATTATTTTTACAAAATAATTTTTCAATAATAGTTCAATTAGTTTTTGAAAATTTAAAAGATTTACAAGATAGAATAAATTTTGTACATTTTGATTTACATTTTAATAATATAATGATATGTAAAAATAATTTTAATGTTGAAACAGGTGAATTTTTATTTCCTGATAATTTAATTAAATTAATTGATTATGGTACTTCATCTTTGGTTGTGCCTTTAATTAATAAAGACACTATGGGGATTGAAACAAAATATATAAAAATGTATGAAGATTCTCAAAAATTTTATTGGTTAGAAAAATTTAAAAATCCATATATTAATCCAAATTTAATGAAAATTACGGATGCTGTTAAATTTTTTACATCCATATTATATGGAAATAAAAATAAATTTAGACAAGAAGAAAATTCAAGAAGTTACGTTGTTTCTCCTGAAATAGCAAATTTAATAATTAGCAGATTAGGTATAAATGGCACAGTGGATGATTTTAAAACAAGAATTAACAGACTTTTACCCTTTTATACAAGTTATTTAAGAAGATATCATGGAATAGAACCTTTACAAATTCATGGTGGTCAAAGAGTAAATATTTACTTTTATGAGTTAATTCATAATTATACAAATTACAATTATTTATTAAGAAATTATGTTTTCTTCAATATTGGTACTATTTCAAATCAAAGAGATTTTAATAATATTGTTTTAAACGAACAAAATTTTATACAACCTTCGTTAAATTCATCTTCAGTAGATCCATATGGTATAAGATTTACATGTGATAATATAATAAGGTTATTTAGTTTACCTAATAATGAATAAAATATATTAAAGAATTATAATATATTTTACTATAAAAATTTTATTTTTTTTCTAATTAAGATTTTTATTTGAATAAAAATCATTTAATGTTTTAGTAAAAGCTTCAACAATATCATTTTCATCATGAAAAACTTCTGCATTTTCTAATTTATAAATATTTTGAAGTTCATCATCAATTAAACATTTAAGATTATAAGCTTTAGCATAATTAATAGTTGAAGTTAATTTTCGAGTATAATATTGTTTATGTGTTTTTTTAAGAGTAAGAGGTAAAATACAATAAACATCTAAAAATTCTTTATGATAATCTAAAAAATTAAGATTATTTTTTAGAATAATTTTGTCTTTGAATTTTTTAAGTTGTTCTGGCATTTGACCTCTTCCAATTAATTTGATTTTAAAATCTTTATCATAATTTTCATCTAATATTTTATATAATAATTTATAATTTCTTCTATGAGAATCAATATTCCCTTGAATAGCATAAATAGGTATATCATTATTTTTTTTATCTTCTTGAAAAGGTAATTTATCTAAATAAATAAAATTATCATTATTACATAGAGGAGTCAAAAAGAATATATTTTTTTGTTTAGGAATATTAGTTTCATGACAAATAAAAAAATATTTATTTTTATTTTTATTTTTAATTAAATTATAATTTCGAGGATAAATAGTACAGTTAATAATAAACTTATAATTTTTATGAGGTGTTTTGTCTTTATGATTATAAATTCTTGTTATATTTGAATGTTTTTTTTTTAAATAATCCTCAAAAGATTTATTTGGAACTATTTTTAAATGAAAATTTTTAATTTTTTCTTTATCACATTTTGTTATTTTATCAATATATTCAATAATAGATTCAATTGTTTCATAATGAAAAGGTACTTTATTAATTATTAAAACACTCATACTTTTATATTTATAATTTAACTTTATATTTTTTTTTTACTTTTTATATTTAATAATAATTTTTATCTTTTAATTAAATATTAACAACTTGCTTTTGAACATTTTCCATCACAACAACTATAGGCACCACAATCTTTATCTTCTTTACAAGAACCTCCTGTAGGAACTATAAAATTTTCCATAATATTAGAATATTTTTGAATTAAATAACAAACAATTGCAAAAACAACAGCATGAACAACAACAGATGTCATAGAAGTTTGTCCAGACATCCATATTTTTTTACCAACAGGGGGTAAAGTTAACAAAACACCAGGAGATAATAAAAAGAATAATACGGCTAAAACAACAAATTTCATCATTTTTTTCTATACTTTTTATATAGATTATTTATTTATTATTTAATTAAATAAATAATTGAAAAAATTAGTAAAAAAGAATAATTTTTAAGGTTCACCTACTGGAGCACATTCTTCATCAGAGCATTTACCATTACAACAAGAATTTGTCATACAATCAGAATTTTGTTTACAAGCTTGACCAACAGCTAATTTTGTTGCAAAATTTTCTAAAA
>JACCDO011820265.1_pt1 | contig 14726 bp, 5 predicted proteins | sample 7446101 | NCBI WGS metagenome assembly JACCDO01 (sample SAMN15323440, study PRJNA562643) | freshwater metagenome | isolation source: river surface water | place: USA:Blue River Watershed | collected 2017-08-16
CAGCTAAGGCATTGACAAAACCATCTCCACAAGTAGCGATATGACAAGTACCACCAACACCATCAGGACAAGCATCATGATTACTACCATTACCATCATCACAACTTTCAGTACCAGTACCAAGATTGTGTATGATATGATCACCGCATTTTGCGATTTTACCTAGATTTGTACAATCATCTTCATTGATTGCATTCCCATCATCACATTCTTCACCAAAAGCATTGTTAACAAAACCATCGCCAAGCAAAGGATCTGTACAATCGCTATCACAATAATCTAGATTCACTCCATTACTATCGCATTGTTCATTTGTTGGATTATGGAAACCATCACCACAAGACGCAAAAGAACAATCGATATCACAAGTGGTTGTATTGACCATTGTATCACACTCTTCTACACCAGCATACACAAAAGTATCACCACAAGTCGCTGATTTACAGGTATTTAAGCAAGCATCTGTATTCAGAACATTTCCATCATCACACTCTTCATTTGCTTGAATGATCCCATTACCACAAACCTCTACAACACAGATGGAATCACAACCATCACCATTGTTGAGGTTCCCATCATCACATCCTTCATTGCTATCTTTGATGGCATCACCGCATTTGGGTAATTGACAAGCTAATCTACAAGAATCAGCGATATTTGCTAGGTTTATGCCAGTATCACATTCTTCATTACTGTCTTTGGTGCCATCACCACAACTTGAGTTTTGGCAATTTAAGCGACAAGCATCAGCATTGGTATTGCTATTATTCGCGCCAGTATCACAACTTTCATTGAGATCAACAACACCATCACCACAGCTTGGGTTTTGGCAATTTAAGCGACAAGCATTAGCATTGATATTGCTATTATTCGCCCCATCATCACAACTTTCATTGAGATCAACAACACCATCACCACAGCTTGGGTTTTGACAGTTACTACGACAAGCATTTGCATTCACATCACTATTATTGGTCCCAGCATCACAACTTTCACCATGTTGGGCATCAATGACAGAATCGCCACATATAGGATTCTTGCAGTTACTACGACAAGCATCAGCATTGGTATCGCTATTATTCGCCCCAGCATCACATTCTTCTTGATTATCTTGAGTACCATCACCACATCTTGCTAGTTTACAATTACTACGACAAGCATCAGCCAAAGTATCGCTATTATTTACCCCATCATCACATTCTTCACCACCTTGTAGCACCCCATTACCACAAACTTCTTGTACACAATTCGCAGAACAGCCATCACCATCAACCACATTGCCATCATCACAAGCTTCATTGGCTTGAATAACGCCATTTCCACAGACTTCATCGATACAAGAAGCCGAACAACCATCACCATCAGCCATATTGCCATCATCACAAATCTCACCAGAGAGATAATCAATGACCCCATTCCCACAAGTGATTTGACATTGAGAATTACAGTAATCCAAAGAACTGCGATTACCATCATCACAACCTTCACCAGCATCAATCACACCATTTCCACATTTTTCTACAGCAACTACTCTAAAACCTATGGTTGGACTTTGTTGTGTACGCAATACAAAATCTCTCATAAAAGAACGAGCTTGAGATACATTGGAAGCATAAGAGCCACCTCTCACCACATTTTTGAGGTTATTGCTCATGAAAAAAGCACTTCCATTGATGGGGGTACTTCTATAATTATTGGCTTGAGAATCCAAAACCCATTCTGCGACATTCCCATTTAAATCACAAATCCCTAAACGATTATTACCATGGATGGTTGGATCTACAGCATTGAGTGAAGAACGAGAGCAAACGCTTTGAGATGTGGTAGGACAAGTCTTATTGACTTTAATCACTGATCGATCACAAGTAGCAAGTTGATTGCCCCAAGCATAAATGGTATTGCTTAAATTCCTAGCAGCATATTCCCATTGCGTTTCAGATGGGATATCATAGGTGTATAAAGATGACTTACTGTTTAACCAAGAGACAAATTGTTTGGCTTGTAGGTAATTTACACAGTTCATAGGATAATTGCCAAAAGCAGGGTTATGATAATTACAACCTGGTAAACGATTGGCTGCTGGTGGTTCTGTACATACTTGATCTGCAACACATTTCTTGTATTGATCCACAGTAATTTCACTCTGAGTCATCCAAAAATGATTAAAATCGATTCTCTTGATGGGTTTGAGAAGAGAAGAACTCAAATGACCAGGGTTGAAAAAACCAGCGGGGATATCGATGAGTTTAAGAGATGGGCTATTGTTTTGGATAAAGAATTTAAGTTCTGTTTTGCAATTCAAACAGGATTGAAAAGAGATTAAATCTAGGGATTGATCATTGTAGAGATCAAGAAATTTAAAACTTTGGTTTTCTACATAAATATGATCCAAAACCATAGGTGCACAAGCGATATCAAATTGATACGAACCATCATTGTAGTAATGCACTAAAACCACATGATCACTGGGTGCAACTTCATTACCCATTTGAAAACTTTGAGTCCCGATGATACTTAAATCTAAAATGCCATCACCATTGATATCGTTTGTTAAAATTTCATAGACTTGATTAAAATTCTGCGCTGGCAAAAGGGCTGATTGATCCACAAGTGTTGCTTCTGCATCGATCACAGATTTTGATCTACTATTAAAATGATAGATTTCAGTCAAACCATCTTGATCGATATCAGTCACAGAAAAAGGTCCTTCTTCTTGGTTGATACATTTCGCCATATTGATATCAAAAAAATGAATGAGATTCAGATCTGCAATTTGAATTTCATTACATACAAATTCTTGATTTTGATCATATTTGGGATAAATCAAATCAGCTGCACCATCTTGATTAATATCATATAAATATATTTTTTGAGCGCCATTTGCACCAATAATCATCTCATTTTCTTGAGTCCAATCCCATTCCCTTTGATTTACACCTAGATAAATCACAAATACATCTGATTGTTTATCAAGCACTACAATATCAATAAACCCATCCGCATTGATATCTGCGGCGTTAATATCATCGATTCTACCCCCAGAAATATGTGGTGTTGTGACTTCAAATTTCTCTGAATTGGTACCAAATAAAAATTGTATATTAGGCTGTTCTAAACCTGGCACCAATAAACGATCAGGGTTGATATTTTGATTGATCAAAATCAAATCTGGATGAATATCATCATTTAAGTGGGCCAATTGAATTAAAGAAGTTTCTTGACCTTCACTGAGAATCATTTCAGAAAAAGCCAAGGGCGGGATACACTGATTGGCTGGTTGCGCATACAAGAATTGAATACTCAATAATGTGGCAAAACAGAGATAGAATACTTTCATATCTTTAATCCTATAAATCATGAAAATAAGAAGAAGCTGATATAGGATTTTATATAATTTATCTGAAATGATCTAGAGAAAAGACGATTAAGGACAACCTTCGTTTAATTTACCATCACAATTTTCATCAATTGCATTCCCACAGATTTCAACTGCATCTACAAAAGTACAACTTGCAGCTGTTCTCATCCCAAGATAAGGAGCTTGAGAAGAACGATTTAAACCACTTCTGATCAAAGAGTTTGATGAGCTTAAATTGTGCTTCCAAGACCCACCCCTAATCACTTTTAATAGATTATTGGAGCTCACAGCAGGTTGATTTGCACTGCCATCATTAGGCACAGTTTGGTAACTTGAGAGATAAGCATCTTCTACCCATTCTGCAATATTTCCATTTAAATCACATACACCTTGTAAACTATCTCCATTTACCATCAATAAATCAGCAATAGGACTTTGGGTGGTAGAGAAAGAACAGACCTTCATTGTAGAATTTGTATTACATCCAGCAATTCTACTTTCCAGAAAATTCATTTGTGCACAACTTGCTGTTGTTACATTTGCCCATGAGAATTTCGCAAAAAGACCTTGGCTTCTAGCAGCATATTCCCATTCAGATTCAGATGGTAATCTCACTTGATAATTGCTTGGCATTTGGGCATCTAACCAAGTGACATAAGTTTTAGCTTGGAACCAAGTAATACAATTCACTGGGTGATTTTCTTTACCCACAACATTCCAATTACAACCAATACCTATGGCTGGTGCAGAACAAACCCTTGCATCTACACATTGTCTGTATTGAGAAACAGTTAATTCAGCTCTACTCAATAGAAATGCTGGGATATTGACCAAAAGCACTGGTTGTTGATTTGATACTTCACGAGAACCTCTCAAATAACTACCCATGGGGATTTGTCTCCAAGTAATGGGATAGATAGGGGTTTCATTTTGACAACTAGGATTACAACCATCTCCTTCAAGAAGATTTCGATCATCACATTGTTCACCAACTTGTATAATTCCATCGCCACATTGTGCAGAAGTGCAGAAATTTGAACAGTTATCTTGATTGATCTGGTTGCCGTCATCGCATTGTTCATTGCTTTGAACCACACCATCACCACATCTGGCTCTTACACAGAAATTAGAACATAGATCCAAATGATCTACATTCCCATCATCACATTCTTCTACATTGCTCCTTACAATACCATCACCACAAATAGCAATGGAACAAAGACCACTCATCCCATCTAAACAAGCATCTTGATCGTTTTGATTGCCATCATCGCATTGTTCATTGCTTTGAACAATACCATCACCACAAACAGCAATTCGACAATTATTAGAACAAGAATCTGTATGATCAACATTGCCATCATCACATTCCTCTACACCATCTCTCAATATACCATCTCCACAAGTTGCGACCAAACAAGCACTGGTACAAGCATCAGTATCGATCAGATTACCATCATCACATGTTTCAACAGAAATATTGATAAAACCATCCCCACATTGTGCGAATTGACAAGTGCTACCTACCCCATCTAAACAAGCATCAGTATTACTCAAATTACCATCATCACATTGTTCTCCGAGAGAAGCTTGAACAATCCCATCACCACATTGGGCAAACATACATTGATTAGAACATTCATCATCATTGATACCGTTCCCATCATCACATTCTTCTATCCCTTCTTGCACGAGACCATCTTGGCAAGTACCTAACATACAACTATCCAAACAGGCATCTAGATTATTGCTATTGCCATCATCACATTCTTCCATCCCTTCAAATACAATCCCATCACCACAATCATTGATTTTACAAATGCCAGTACATTGGTCGGTGTTAATGAGATTTCCATCATCACAATCTTCTACACCAACATACAAGATATCGTCACCACAACGGGCATTTTGACAAGCATTTGTACAAGCATCTTCATCATTTGCATTGCCATCATCGCATTGTTCGCTTAAATGATTGATCACCATATCCCCACAACTTGCATTGACACAATTACTTCTACAAGCATCTGTATCTATCATATTACCATCATCACATTCTTCACCGATTTGAATCAATCCATCTCCACAAGAAGCGGATTGGCATTTGCTGGTACAACCATCATCATTATCGCTATTACCATCATCACAACTCTCTGCATTTGCCTTGATAATCGAATCCCCACAAATCGCAATTTTACAAACAGCAGTACAATCATCTGTATCTACCATATTCCCATCATCACATTCTTCACCTAGGATAGGATTGACAAAACCATCACCACAACTTGCAGTGGTACAATCAGCATCACAAAGCAAGCTATTGCCCATATCATCGCATTCTTCGTTTAATGTATCATTGATAAAGCCATCACCACAACGGGCAAAACTACAATCTGTATCACAATCAATCGTATTTTCTAGGGTTTCACACTCTTCACCAGCTTGAATATTCAAAAGCAAATCGCCACATTCAGCCAGACTACAATCATGATCGCAAGTGGCGCTATTTTGACCATTATCACATACTTCATTAAATTGAACCACACCATTACCACATACTTCAAGTAAGCATTGGGCATCGCAACCATCTGCATTATCATGATTACCATCATCACAGGTCTCTCTGGCTTGAATCAAACCATTACCACAGATTTCAAATCTACAGTTATTATCACATTGATCGCCTTCGATTTGATTGCCATCATCACATTCTTCTTTAGATGTACTAGGTACATTGAGTTGATCTGAACTATTATCACCCCAACATACAGCATGGTCAAAATGATCAATCGCACAACTATGATAAGTACCAATTGAAATGTCTTTAAATTCTGGAAGATTAGGCGCATTGAGTTCTTGGTAAGCATTGCTTCCCCCCCAACAAATAACATGCCCTTGGGGACTCAGCGCACAATTATGATAATTACTCACTACTTTGGTAAATAAGCCCAAAGGTGCAGCTGTTTGATTTTGATCTGATAAGCCCCAACAATAGAGTTCATTTAATGTATTAATGCCACATACATGATTTGCACCAGCGGATACATCGATGAAAGATTGAATTGGGGCATCTAATTGTCCATAGCTGTTATCCCCCCAACATACCATATCTCCATTGAGTTTAATCCCACAAGAAAATGAAGTTGCATAATCACCCCCAGCAGATACTTTGATGAATTTATCCAAAGGTGGATTTAATTCTCCGCTGATATTATTACCGCCCCAACAAATGATTTCATTGGTTAAATCAAGAGCACAAGCATGTGCATAAGACACAGAGATTTGTTTGGCTTTAAGGCCTTGAGGTGGGTTTAAAATCCCATTCACAGATTCGCCCCAACAAACCACGCTTTGATCTTGTTTCAAGATCCCACAACTTGAATTTTCACCCATATCAATCATACTAAATCTTTGATTAGGACGACTGATGACAGGATTAGGCAAGAATTGGGGTTCAGATCCCCAGCAAGTCAAAGCCCCATCGATTTGATCGACTGCACAACTTTGGGTAAGACTAGTAGAGATTTGAGAATACTTGGCTTGATAGTTTTGTAATTTACCATTACCACAAGCTTCAAGGGCACAAGCTGAATCACAACCATCATTATTGATCAAATTCCCATCATCACAAGCTTCATTTTGGTCTTTAACACCATCTCCGCATACTGGTAATGTGCATCCTATTCTACAAGCATTAGGTACGATATTGCTATTATTGAGACCTTGATCACAAGCTTCTCCTAGATCTTTGACCCCATCTCCACATACTGGTAATCTACAACTCTTTCTACAAGTATTAGGTTTAATATCGCTGTTATTGATCCCAACATCGCATTCTTCAAGTTGGTCTTTGACGCCATCTCCGCAAAAAGCAACTTTACAACTCAATCTACAAGCATTGGCCAAAGTATTGCTATTTAAGCTACCCTGATCGCATTGTTCGTTGGCATCAAGGATAGAATCACCACAGATGGGATTTTTACAATTGGTTCTACAAGTATTAGGCAAATTGCTATTATTAGCACCTTGATCGCATTGTTCACCTATATCCACAATCCCATCACCACAAATATGGAATTGACAATTGGTTCTACATGCAGAAGGGCGGATATTGCTATTATTAATGCCTTGATCGCAAGATTCACCTGTATCTTTGATGCCATCACCACATTTAGCGAGTTGACAATTTAATCTACAAGCATTGGGTTTGATATTGCTGTTATTGATCCCATTGTCGCATTGCTCTCCGATATTGATTTGAACAACGCCATTACCGCAGATTTCTTTTTGACAACGATCATCACAACCATCATTTGTTGCTAAATTCCCATCATCACATCCTTCACCGAATTGTTTTACTGCATTACCACATTGTTCAATCACACAAGATTTATCGCAACCATCACCATCGATTTGATTGCCATCATCGCATTCTTCACCATTTAAGACATCTAAATGTGCATTCCCACATTCTTTTTCACAAATACTATCACAACCATCATTGGCTAGGAAATTCCCATCATCACAACTTTCACCAGGATTCACCACTGCATTACCACATTTATTTCTGAGTGCAACCAATCTAAAACCCATATAAGGGAATTGAGTATTATGAGATACACTCATACGATATGATGATTTTGTGAAGTTCACTGTATGCATCCAAGAACCACCTCTGGCTGATCGGGTGATACTTGTTTTAAGTCCTTCATAAGGCAAACCATTATTGGGGGCGCCCAAATAACTCGCTTGATAATAATCCAAAGTCCATTCAGCCACATTACCAGCCAAATCACATAAACCCACTTGACTATCACCATTGATCAAAGGATTTGCTTGTCTTAAAGGGCTAAATGCAGAACGAGAACAAACTTCAGCTGTTCTTGTGCTACCACAACCATTCCCATTCAATGCCATCAAAGCTCGATCACAAGTGGTCAACGCTTCGCCCCAAGGATAAGTAGTATTATTAAAGTTTCTTGCTAGATATTCCCATTGAGATTCGCTAGGCAATTGATAATTAAAAGTGGAATCTTGGGTACTTAGCCAAGTGGCATAGTTTTTGGCTTGGGTCCAAGTGACACAATTGATGGGGTGATTTTCTCTACCAGCAATATTTGCATTACAACCCACACCAGCGCCAGCTGCAGTACAACCTCTAGCGAGCACACAAGCATTGTATTGAGATACAGTGATTTCAGATCTACTTGCCCAAAATTCACTGAGATTCACTTGATGTATGGGTTTTTCATTGGCAAGGCTATTACTCCCCATCATATAACTACCAGCAGGGATTTTGATCATTTCTGGGGGAGTAAAACTATTTTTCACTTGCTGAATATGTAAGGAGATTTTTGTATTGCATTGGCTACAAGTTTCAAAACCTATAAAATCAGCTCTACCATCAAAATTGAAATCACTGATACTCTTGATATTCTCAGTGTTGGAGAGAGAAGACAAAGTATAGGTTTGACAAGGAATGAAGGCATTGCCTTGGTTGAGATAGGTAGTGATTGATTTCTTTGTGGGTTGAGCGATCAATGTACCCATCACAGTTAAATCTGGGAAAGAATCTTGATTGACATCATCGATCCAAACAGCAACTAAGCTAGAATAGAGCATACTGCTCATCAAATTCTCATCAGAAGCAAAACTCCCATCTGCGTTCAGTAGGACTCTTTTTTGAGCAAAGGGATAAAAGAGTTCCATCATACCATCATCATTGAGATCAGCCACTGTGGTAGGACCAGTAAAAGAAGAAATACAAGTGGTATTCCCTTGATCAAAAATCCCCATACCTAAGCCTAATTGTAAAGCTTGGCATACAAACTGTTGGTTGATATCATACTTCTCATAGAGTAGATCAGCGATTTGATCGCCATTGATATCAGCCAAGACAATGCGTTTTGCTTGATCTGCAGAAAAAGTCAAAAAAGCTGTTGTATCCCAGTTTCTAGGGGCAGATGCCAAGAAAATGGAGATTTGATTGTTGCTTGTGGACAATGCAATTAAATCATTCATCCCATCTTGATTGATATCAGCAATACTTAAATCATCAAATGTACCTATGTTTAAAAGATATTTGCTAAATGCCCCAGTGCTATCTCCAAACCAAAATTCAACTTGTCCGCTTGCTTTATGTAGAAAATAAGCATCTGTATGCTCATCTGTATCGATTTTCAAGGAAGCTTGAGCCACTGTATGTGTGCCCGATCTGATGGATTCACTAGAAAAAGTACCATTTGATCTACATTGACTCAAAGGTGTTTGGGCCCATGAGCTTGTGACTAAACTCACGAAGCATAAAAACAAATAAAAAATAATCTTTCTCATGATTCCATATCCTCATATCTAAATCTGTTTGAGCGTGCTGATTTCATAAAGACAAGCTTTTTAGATGAAATGACATGCCATTTTAGATACAAGATTTTGATCAAAAAAAGAATAGTTTTTTATCGATTGAATAAGGAAATACGATTATGCAACAATATCTTTTAGATCAGCTGAAAAAAACACAAGAGTATCATTTCTCTCGTAATCCCAAAGATGTACCCCCAAATTGGGTAGCTTGGGTAGATGAAAATAATCATTTTCTGGCATGGGCCAGCAGAAAAGCCACACATACCCTCTATCTCCCCCATCGTTCTGTTCAAATCGCAATATTTAACCATCGTAAAGAATTGATCTTACAAAAAAGAAGTGCCCAAAAAGCCACTTATGCAAATTATTGGGATATCTCTGCTTCTGGGCATATCGAAGCCATGGATTATGTGGAAACTGACCCAGATACAGCGCTAGAATCGCTTTATCATCGTGTTGCGATCAAAGAACTACAAGAAGAGATTGCTGTATCAACTACATTGACCAAAGTTGCTGAATTTCAACCCCTCAAAGATGTTCATTATGAGTATTTCTCTTTTTATATCGGCGAGAGCGATGGGCCTTTTATTGCACAAGAAAGCGAAGTATCTGATATCCAAGCTTTTGGCAAAGAAGCCATCAAAGCGTTGATCCATCAAGAAAAATGTACAGCAAGTATGATCTATTTGACACAATATTTGATACAACAGAATCTTTGGTAATCATTTATCACCCCTCATCAATATCAAAAAGGAAATGAATATGATCGATCTTCTTTCTCTATACTCGGATCAATGGCCAAGTTTTGATCCCCAAAGGCATTTATATGCCTTAGATGCACACTGCGCTAGATATGCCGAATGGTTGCTTAGAGCAGGTGCAGAACCCAGATTATCTTTGGTTTTATGTTCTGGTGACGTTGCGTTTAGTGGTTGGAAAGAAAGAATGCAAACCATGGGCATTCTCTTGAAATCAACCCCTACAAGCATAGAACAACCTTTACATGAAGATTTTCTCTTACATCAAGGTGATCACTTCAATCGAACTCTCTTTTATATGGAAATCGATGCTGTTGATGCTTCTGATATCCAAGAATTACTGATTTTACTCAATGGTAGAAGAAATCAACTCAAAAAAACAGCCACTTGGGTTGCTTTGGTGATCAAAAATCCCAAAACATTAGATGCGCTTTGGGAAAGTGCAACTCAACTTGCAAGGATGATTCAAAGGAGATGTTGGGTTTGGCATCCAGATGACTTGAATGATGACAGTTTTAAGGCCATCCTCAACTATCCAAAATTCCCAGTGGGTACACCATTGATTGATGAACTTTTTGCTTTAGCCAAAAGACCTCATTTGCCCATATCTTATTTAAACTTCAGTCGTTTATTGAGACTAGGCAGTCCTTATGCACCAAAACATGCAGAGAAACAATGGAAAGAATTGTATGAATTATGGGCAAACGAAGATGCTGAAGGTTTTGATCACCCTTCTGGGCAAACCAGCATTTTGGCAATGATTAAGAAATTAGATCAGCACTTACCTAGAGATGAAAGAAAACACCTCGCCAATCACTTGCCCACAGATTTAAGTTGGATGCTTGGATTATCTCCCAAAGCTCCTACTTCAATGGATGAATATTGGCGCGAACTTGGGCGATGTGCTCGGGGTGAACTTGAATTGCCTTTGGCTGAAATCAAAAGATTAAGCCAACTTTGGGAAGGTTTAGAAACATGGTTACAAGGACCAGCTGGACTTTGGTTATCTGCTAGCTTTGCACATCTCAATGAAATCGAACAATGTATTGAATTTTTAAATAAAACCACCCTACAAAAATCCATTCCTGAAGAAATTAGATTTGAAGCACATCAAAAATTGGCACAGATTTATACTTTTTTGAATGAAAGACAAAAAGCAAAAGAAGAAATTGATCAACTTTTTGAGATTGCGGATTTATTATATTCCCCTTGTTATCGGGCTCAAGCTTTTTATGATCGTTCATTATTCTTATCCACACTAGATACAAGTGGAGCTCAAAAAGATCAAAAAGATGGGAAATACTTGGCATTAACCCAAGGTTGGATATTAGAATAATTTATGAGATGAATTAATCTTTGGCGTTTAAAATCGCAAGCACAGCTGCTTTTTTCCAAGTTGATTTATTCATTTGATTAAGTAATTCAATAAAATCTGTTAAATTCATATTAGATGAGAATATGGTTGCATCTTGTGTGATTTCAGCAGCTTTTGGTCTACCGGGTTTTCTCTTCTCGGCAATCACAACTTCTGCTGGAACAACATCAAGTTTAACAGCCTTTGGTCTACCGGGTTTTCTCTTCTCAGCGATGACAACTTCTGTTGGAACAACATCAAGCTTAACAGCCTTTGGTCTACCAGGTTTTCTCTTCTCTGTGCTGATGACTTCTACTGGAGCATCAAGCTTAATCGCCTTAGGTCTACCGGGTTTTCTCTTCTCTGTATTGACTGCTTCTTCAGCAACAACTTCAGTCTTAACAGCCTTTGGTCTACCGGGTTTTCTCTTTTCAGTTTCAATCACGGTAGCAATTTTTGATGTATAATTTGATGATGAATATGAAGGTGCAATTACTTTTTCTAATAAAGAACTGTCAATACTTACAATTCTACCAGTGCCATCTCTGTGCAATAGATTTTCAACATTGCCAAAACGATGGGTAGAATCTATTTTTAATGTATTAATATACCATTCTAATTTATCATCTTTTAAAAATACAATGGGTCTGCCCCCACCACCTTTACCAATTTCTTTCCCAACAAGTAGTTTTAAACCTTGATGCAAAGCTAGGTTTGCTTTTGCGAGAAACTCGCTTCTTGATATGATTGACATAATAAAATCCTTGATTTTTTTGTTAAAAAGAGCATTTTTTTCTGAAAACTGAAATAAAAAATAAGCGCATTTTGTTAAACTTATCTTTTAGCTTTAAAAACACATTAAATATTTTTTAAACTAAAAGTCAAATATTTTTTTATATATTTTGATCAAAATAAATAAAATAAGTACTTAAATTGAGTTATCATCATGATAAAAGATGCTTAAACATTTAAAAAATCGTTACAATAAGAAAATAGATTAGTTGTGTATTATAAAGATTAGTCTACAAAAATAAAACCTTTATTTTTCAAGTGTTTAGTGACAAAATCATTATTTTTTCCTTCAAATCTCAAAGTGCCATTTGGCATAAAATTGATATAAGAACTTCTATTAAACCAAATCATAATCCCACCATTTGCGTATGGATTCATTTTAATGGGCTCTAATCCTATTTCTGAGATTGCTTTAATAAGTGATTCTACTTGGTTTTGATTTTTTTGTTCTTCTGGGAGTATAGAAGTGATTGATTTTACAAAGGAATATTTTGGCACTGTTTGAGGAGATGATGGAATGGCTACTGGTGTTTCATTATTTTTGTAAGGATTTGTAAATTCTTCATTTTGAGTATTTATATTAGTATCAGTATATTTTTGAGTATCTTTGATTTCATTTAATATTTCATGATTTATTTCGATTTTATCGTATATATCGAATGAAACTTGGGATAGAGAATAGTTCTCTTGGCTCTGGGATTTTGAAGAAATCTTTTGATACTCTATATATTCTTCATTTTGTTCATTTAGCATATTTATCAAATGCTTATGCAGAATATCAATGATTTGTGTGATCATTTGAGAAGCAATTTTAATATCTTCACTGAGGTTAAGTAGTTGAATTGATAGAACTAATATTGCTGAATTTTCATCATTTTGGGAAGTCAAAATATATTCTGGTGTAAGTAAATGCTTGAGCAAATCATTGATTTGTTGAATTGTAAAAAATCTCTTTAATTCTTGAGTGTGTATTTTCATGGCACAAGAGAGTAAATGGCCACTGTTTAAAAAAGAAGATGAGCGAATATCATAGAAGCTAAATTTCAGTCCTTGTTCTTGATTGAGATTGAGATAATATCTTAGTCCAATGGGATATGTTTGTTGTATGGAAGGGATGAGTTCAACATTGCTTTGGGTTGAGTTTGTTTTTGAGAGTTCTTGAGATAAGCCATACCAGAACTGATTTAAATATTCGTATGCTCTGTTTTGTGCATTGATAATATTTTGATGATATAAAAGAAATTGTTTAGCATCATTATCTAAAATGTTTGAGGATTGGTAGATCATTTTTCTCAATAGCTTGTCTATAGATTTTCAAAGGTTAAACATTCCTATCAAAAAAAAAGAAAGAAATCATCAAAATGAGTATGACAGTAAATGAGAATGAACATTTTTCTTTATATCAAAGATATAAAAAATTATTACTAACCTTTTGTCTATTTGCTATGGGCATCACTTTATTTGCAGGGATTTTTATTTCTCAAATCGATGCTAGATTTTCGATTTCAGTATATAGCAGTTCTCCCAAGTATTGGTGGACCAATGCCCCAGTGATGTTAAGAGTAGAGAGTAGAACTATTCCTTTGGATACAGCGCTTTCATTGATTTCTGCCAAAGCCTATTGGAAAAAGCCCAATCAATCTCAAATCTATGCGACTTATCCACTCAAAGATAGATTTGGGCATTTTCTACAAGGACAAGTGACAACGCCTATACAATCAGGGACTTGGGAGTTGGTGATTGAAGTGGTTGCACAAAAGAAGAATTCTATGGGGGTGGCTCAAAAAGAAACAGTCAATCTTCAGACGATTAAGACCATTGATTTATCAAGTGATATCCCTCTTGCTTTGCCACTAGAAGAGAATACAAGACCGAGCAGAGTGAAAGCATCTACTGGACCTGTGGCGATTGATGTTTTTTATGCAGATCAACAACTCTCTTATGCTTTAGATAGTGATATCTTTGTCTATGCACATGATGATCAAAAAGCATATCATGGTAAAATCAATCTTAAGCCAACCAAAGAAGGTGATTTGAATTTATCAAATGAGATTTATGTTGAAAATGGGATTGGTCAGATTGAGATTAAACTAGAAAGACCTAG
>JACCDO011403762.1_pt1 | contig 14724 bp, 16 predicted proteins | sample 7446101 | NCBI WGS metagenome assembly JACCDO01 (sample SAMN15323440, study PRJNA562643) | freshwater metagenome | isolation source: river surface water | place: USA:Blue River Watershed | collected 2017-08-16
AATGTCTGGTTACCTGACACCTAAAAAATTCCTTACCTCAAACTCGATATTAACTTTGAAATCTCAGCAGGCAAACCGGGTGCTTCAGTCTTGGCAAGGCCTGCTACCTCACAAAAAGTTAAGCCGGATTCAGTTGTGCTAACTCGAAGCCAGGCACGTCTGCGTGGAATTAGTAGTGACAACGTAAGACCGAAAATTGCCAGCATTGATGCCACTAGTGCCCAAGTCTTGCCACTATCTTGCGTAATTGAAAACGATGCCCACTCTTTAAACCCGACAAATTCCAAAGTTCCATTATTTTCTGGAAGCTGCCAAGTACCACCTGGTTCAAGTTCTTCGATACCAATACGTTTCAAATTGGTGGTGTCCAATTTGTAAACGCTTTGTGGAATTCCGTTATCTAAACCAAGATCGCCAACCCAAGCGCTTAGGTAAACAGCTGGTTTGTCTGCTGCTGGAAATTCTGAAACCGGACCACGACTAAAGTCGGCACTGACTGTTGGCAAAAAGAATCCTTGAATGCCAATCTGCGGAACAGTATCTGGAACCTTAACCACTCCGGTAGATGTGAACATTCCGTCTTGAGGCAAGAAAACGGCTGCATCTTGCCAAACAATTTCACCAGCTTTATTTCGAATAATAAATTCTGGTGAGTACCCATGACCCACTAAATAAATGGTCGATCCATCTATGCGAAGAGGTTTATTAACTTCAATCACAGTTGATGCTTCAGCTGCCTGTGGATTTTGTTTGTATGTGACTAAAGCTTCAAATTGACGTGATGCTCCATTTTGCATTCCACCGCGCTGGTAGTCAGCAGTGAAATCATTCAAAGTGAATGAAAACGGTGGCAAGTCCACCGAATTAAAATTTCGACCTGGTGAAAAACTGTCATACTGCGTGACATTGTTTGCAAAGCCTGATTCTTCGCGAACAATTACCGTACCTTTGTAACCAGTAGCGCTGCCAAAGCCAACAGCTACCAGCACTACCAACAGGGCAAGATGGAAAAGTAAATTTCCAGTTTCGCGCGCATATCCACGTTCGGCTGAAATCCAATCGGGTCCAGTTCGTATTCGCCAACCCGACTTAGCCCAAATTTTCTGCGCTTTAGCTAAAACTTCATCTTTCGATTCAGCAGTCACCCATGAATCATTAACGGGTAATCGGTTTAAATTTTTCGGGGCAACTGGAGGCAAACTGCGCAATTCTTGGTAATGAACTTTAAGCCGTGGAACAACACATCCAGTTAATGAAATGAAAAGCAATAAATAAATTGCACCAAACCAAGGGGATGCAAAGACATCGAATAAATAAAGTCGATCAAGGATTGGACCAGCATCTGGATGATCACGCAGGTATTGCGAAACTCTTAAAGGTGAAGTTCCACGCTGAGGAAAAAGTGAACCGGGAACACTGGCAAGAGCTAAAAGAAATAACAAAATTAACGCAGTGCGCATACTGGTTAACTGGCGCCAAACCCAACGCATATTTTCAATAAAACTCAAAGTAACCAACCAGTCCAATTACTTGCCCAATTGCGCAATTGAATCGTCACGTCATTCCATAAACCTGTGACCAGTAATAAACCAATTGCGATTAATAGTGCCCCGCCTATTTGCATGATTCGCTTTGAATGCTTGCGAAGAACTGAAATTGCTTTTACGCTTCGTTCCATAGTTAGTGCAATAAAAATAAACGGTAGCCCTAACCCTAAACAAAATGCCGCGCTCAAGATTGCACCTCGCACAGCATTAGCTTCAGATAAAGCCATCCCCTGAACAGCTGCAAGAGTTGGACCAATGCAAGGTGTCCAGCCAATTCCAAAAGTTATTCCCATGACTAATGCGCCAACCAAAGTTCCGGTCGGCACTCGGTGCACGCGAACTTCGCGCTGCAAAGCTGGGATAAGACCAAGGAAACCTAGGCCCAGCACAATAATTAATACGCCACTTAGAGTTTGAATTATTTGCTGATACTTAATGAATGTTTGGCCAAGTGCGCCAAATAGAGCGCCAAATGAAACAAACACAATTGAAAAACCAATTACAAAAAGTACTGTGCCCCAGAAAGCTCGGGACCTAGTTGCTTTGGATCGTTTGCTATTTGCTCTTGCGCCAGCAATTCCTGCTGCATAGGAAAGAAATCCAGGAACTAAAGGAAGTACGCATGGCGATAAAAATGAAACAACACCCGCGGCCATCGCAAGTGGAAAAGCCAAAATTAAAGATCCAGTTGTAACTACTTCAACAACGCCGCTAGAAAACATTTCTATGCATCCTCAAGTACGGCTTTAATTAGGGATCGAAGTTGCGCTTGGGTGATCGGTCCCAAAATTCTTCCAGCAACTCGGCCTTCTTTATCTAGAACTATCGTGGTTGGCGTGGCACCTGGACCCAAATTTCCAAAAGCTAAGGTTAACGTTCCTTCTTTATCTTGGATTGACGGATAGCCAGTATCAAATCTCTTATCGAATGCTCTAGCTGCAGCTAACCCATCTCGGGTGTTTAACCCAACAAATTGAACTTCACTTGTGCTTAATTCCTTTGCCAACGACGCTAAATCAACAGCTTCTGACCGACATGGACCACACCAACTAGCCCAAACATTAACTACAACAACTTTGCCTAGATACTTACTGATGTCGAGTTGATTACCTTCAAGAGTTATTCCCGCTAATTTAACTTGCTCGCCACGGTCACCTGATTCAAGAAGTGTCATGGTGCCATCGCCGGCAACGTAACTTGTTTCGCTGCCAGTTCCAGAACTATTTGCAGAAGAACAACCTGCAAGAAGTGGCATGCAAGCTAAAAGCGCAAGTAATTTACGCACCGGCAATCTTGCTCGCTTTAGCAATCAAATCTGCTGATGGTTCAGTGTAAAGAACTGCGGTTAAATCATCACCATCAAAAACAAGTGACGTAATCGAGGCTAAGTTGCATTGACGTCTGCGTGGATCATGGGCAAACCTGCGACCTTCAAAATCTAAACGACTTATCCAGATTGGCAATTGATGACTGACTAAGACTGCTTCTTGACCACGCGCTAATTCGCGGGCTGCATCAACAGCAAGGCGCATACGGCTTGCCACAACTTTGTAAGGCTCACCCCATGATGGTTTCAGCGGGTTATAAAGATGTTTCCAAGTCTTTGGTTGCCGAAGTACGCCATCACCAACTGAAACCCGTTGACCTTCGAAAATATTTTCAGCTTCGATCAGATTTGTATCGATGCCAATTTCTAAACCATGCGCGGCGGCAACTGGGGTCGCGGTCTGTTGTGCGCGTTCAAGTGGTGAACTAATGACAGCTGCGATGTCTTTATTTGCTAATGCAAGTCCTGCCCGCTTAGCCATTTCATGACCTAAGTCAGATAAGACGTAACCAGGAAGGCGACCATAAAGTACTTTCGCAGGGTTATGCACTTCCCCATGGCGAAGTAAGTGAACTGTAGTTCGCACTTGGGAATTCATGATCAGGTTGCGCGACGACGAGCAGCTGAACGCTTGCGTGATGGACGCCAGCCAACTGCGCCAGATTGAGCAGCTTCTTCACGTAATGAGTAACCATGAGCAGCTAGTGCTTGGGTTAATGCTTGGATCGAAGCATTTTCTGGAAGCACATCAACACGCAGACCATGTTCTTCTGCAGTCTTAGCTGTTGCCGGTCCGATACAAGCAATGATGCTTGCTGGATGAGGTTTGCCAGCAATGCCAACCAAGTTACGAACTGTGCTGCTTGAGGTAAACACAACAGCATCAAAGCCACCGCTCTTGATTGCTTCGCGAGTTTCAACAGCAGGAGGTGCGGCGCGAACTGTACGGAATGCAGTTACGTCATCAACTTCCCAGCCAAGTTCGCTAAGACCGGCAACCAAAGTGTCAGTTGCAATGTCGGCACGTGGCAAGAAGATTCGATTGATTGGATCAACCAATTCATCAAACTCTGGCCATTCATCAAGAAGTGCGGCAGTTGTTTGTTCTTCAACTGGAACTAAGTCTGGACGAACACCCATTGCAATTAATGCATCGATGGTGTCAGCGCCAATGGCAGCGATACGAATACCAGAAAGTGAACGTGCATCAAGCCCGTATTCCTGGAAGCGTTCACGAATTGCGCGAACTGCATTAAGACTTGTGAACACGACCCACTCGTAACGACCAGAAACTAATCCGTGAACTGCACGTTCCATTTGTTGTGGTGTGCGCGGTGGTTCAACTGACATTGTCGGCACTTCAAATGGAACCGCGCCAAATGTAATTAGTTGTTCGCAAAGATCTTCAGTTGAATCTTTTGTTTTTGGAACTAGAACGCGCCACCCATGAAGCGGACGATTTTCATACCAAGAAGTGCGTTCAGCTGCGACATCACCAATGATGACAAGTCCAGGACCAGATTGTTTTGCTAATTTCACCGCTGCTGGAAGTTGCTCAAGTGTTGAGTGAAGTGAACGCTGTTCAACTGTTGCACCATCGCGAATGATTGAAACAGGTGTGTTTGCATCGCGTCCAGCTTTAACAAGTGACTTGGCAATGTCATGCGCACGATCAGCGGCGTTGTGAACCACAAGCGCTACAAGTGAATCTGTATGCGCTGACCAATCGATACCCGGAACATCAGCATCAATAATTCGAACTTCACGTGTGCGACCACCAGTTAGTGACATACCCAAGTGAGCTGGAACTGCAGTAAGTGTTGAAACACCTGCAGCAACTTCAAAGTTAAGACCAGCTTCTGCAAGCGCTGCTGTTTCAAGAGCTAAGCGACCATCAAGAACTGGGTCACCAGATAGCAGGCGAACAACTTGCTGACCGATTTTGTTAGCTTCAGCAACTACTTTGGTACGAGCCACAAGTGACATCGGAATGCCATTTGCATCAACTGCGATAAGTACTTGGCCAGCTGAAACTTTTTCAGCAAGCGGCACAAGATCTGGATCGACTAGAACTACATCAGCTTGGCTAAGCAAACGATGTGCGCGCACAGTCAAAAGATCTGCATCTCCTGGGCCAGCAACTACGAAAGAAACTCCAACTGCAGCATTCGCTGGTGCAGTCATCGCCCCACTTGCATTGGTCATTTCGGTGACATCACTATCTGGGAAGGTGTCTTCGTTGATTTCTAACATTTCTGTCATGGTTATCCAGCATTCGATTCACTCATCGCAAGTTGTGACTTGCGTTGCTCATGGAATGCCAAAATCTGTAATTCGGTACCAAGGTCTACTCGGCGCACATCAACACCAGCCGGAACTTCAAGAAGTACTGGCGCAAAATTAAGAATGCTGGTTACGCCATTGCGTACCAGCACGTTACAAACTTCTTGAGCTGAGTGTTCAGGCGTTGCAATGACACCGATTGAAGCTCCGCTCATGCGAACAATCTGCGGAAGTTCACTTAGTGAACTAACTGGAACAGTTGATCCGCCCACAGAAACTTTTTCACCAACACGGGTGTCATCTGAATCAAAAAGACCAACAACTTTGAAACCGCGTGATGCAAAACCTTGGTATCCAGCTAATGCGTGACCTAGATTTCCAACACCAACTATGACAACTGGCCATTGTTGAGTTAGACCTAATGCGCGAGCAATTTGGTAAAGCAGAAATTCAACGTCATAGCCAACGCCGCGAGTTCCATATGAACCTAAGAAAGATAAATCTTTACGAAGCTTTGCACTTGATACACCGGAAACATCTGCAAGTTCTTCAGAAGAAACTAAAAGTACTCCGCGACTTGCCATTGAAAGAAGAGAACGGTGATACATCGGTAACCGATTTACGGTCGCATCCGGTATTCCACCGCGAACACCTTGCGGTGTTTTCGCAACTGGTGCGATTGACATTCAACCAACCTTTTTCGTGCTTATGGCGATCAGATTAGGCGCATATTCCAATTCGTCAAAATTGGCATATATGCCTAACTTCGTGCTAGGAAAAATAGTTTTTGATTGCTTGTTACTAATGTGACTAACGTGACTTAGGCTTTTTATTAGGGCGCTAACTTAGGGCTTTTCGAAGCCGTTCTGGATCCACATTCCACTGATCGTGCGCCTTGCCGTCTACGAGTGTCACCGGAATTAATTCAAAATATTGATCGGCCAATTGTGGATCATCCAAAATCGACAATTCTGTCCAACCAACCCCCAGCTGTGAACAGACGTTATTTATCACGGTTCGAGCCTGGTCACATAAATGGCAGCCCGGCTTACCAATTAGGGTGACACGGTTTTCCAAAACTTAACCTCTTAATAATCTCTATTTAAGTTTGGCATGTTTCCATAAATTTGAAAAAGAAGGATTTATGGATTCTCAAATAGCAGCTCGGTACAAAGTTGCAGCGTTCTTCGACCTAGATAACACCATTATGCGTGGTGCCAGCATATTTCACTTGGCCCGTGGATTATTTTCTAGGAAATTCTTGTCAACATCGGATCTGATTTCGTTTGCCATAGCCCAAGGAAAGTTTCTAGTCACGGGGAAGGAAAACAAAGGTGACATGGCTCGGGTTACCCAGGATGCCTTGATGTTTGTGGCAGGACGCTCTGTTTCCCAACTAACCGCACTGGGCGAAGAGATTTTTCACGAAATCATGGAATCAAAGATTTGGCCAGAAACTGTTGCCCTTGCTCAAAAGCATCTTGCAGCTAATCACGAAGTTTGGTTGGTATCGGCCGCACCTATCGAAATTGCCGAATTAATTGCACGCAAGCTGGGATTAACTGGAGCCATTGCAACAAAAAGCGAAATTATCGATGGAAAATACACCGGAAAGTTAATCAATAAGCCAATGCATGGTGAAGAAAAAGCGATTGCCATTCGAGAATTGGCCGTAAGTCGAGATATAAGCCTGCCAAAAAGTTTTGGCTACTCGGATTCAAGTAATGACTTACCTTTACTAAGTTCTGTTGGCTACCCGCAAGCAGTTAATCCAGATTCAAAACTTCGCATTCACGCAAAACTTAAAATGTGGCCAATCCATGATTTCAAGCGAGAATACATTGCAGCTAAATACATCAAGCCGCTACAAAAAACTTTGGTGGCAACCCTAAGTGCCACAATCGGCATTGCAATCGTTGCTAATAAAAAAACTAAGCAGCAAATTTAATAATTTGCTGCTTAGTTTGAAATTTAATTTACTTCTTACGCTTCGAACGAGTCTTTTTTAGCATCTTGCGGTGCTTCTTTTTCGCCATACGCTTACGGCGTTTTTTAACTACGGAGCCCACTTGATAGACGCCCTTTCGATTTTGATTTTGTTCTTACTTTTTTGTTTAGCCAGCTTCAACAAATGAATCTTGAAGGTAGCCATGAACAGCCTGTTCAGGAACACGGAAAGAACGACCAACCCGAACTGCAGGTAGTTCACCACTGTGTACTAAGCGGTAGACCGTCATTTTCGATACACGCATTGCCGAAGCTACTTCAGCAACTGTTAAGAAACGAACTTCGCCTAATGGACGTTCATTTGATGCAGCCATGTGAATCGTGACCAATCTGTGTGCTACCACGTCCGGCTTCCCCTCCGGCGTTACTTACACACTTGTACGTAGGGCTTTACTCTAGTGGTGAAAGTGACTTATGTGAAAGTCGAATTTGAAAATAACTGGTTGCCAAAATTAGCTACCAAGTTCGCGGGAACGGTTTCGAGCCGCTTCCATAGCCGACATAAATGCGGCGCGAACCTTGAAATCATCAAACTGTCGCAAGGCTGCAACAGTTGTGCCACCTGGTGAGGTCACTTGCTCTCGTAAAACCGTTGGGTGGGTGTTGGTTTCCTTGAGCATGGTGGCCGCGCCCATAACAGTTTGATAAACCAGTTCGGTAGACACATCGCGAGGCAGACCAAGCATGACGCCAGATTCGATCATGGCTTCAACGACATAGAAAATGTAGGCCGGACCGGATCCAGAAATTGCGGTAACCGCATCTTGGTATTTTTCAGGAACCCGAACAGAAAGCCCAACGCTATTGACTAACTTTTCAGCAGTTTCTAGGTGTTCATTTGTGCAGTGGGTTCCTGGGCTAATTGCAGTCATGCCCTGATCGACAAGCGCTGGGGTGTTTGGCATCACGCGAATAACAGGGGTGCCACTTGCAAGTGCTGCTTCAATTTTTGCAATTGGAAAACCAGCAGCGAATGAAATCACAAGTGCGCCTTTACTTAAGGTGGGAGCGATCTCGCCAAGCACAGTTGGCATGTCCTGAGGTTTAACCATCAATAAAACGACATCTGCCTTGGCAACGGCTTCGCTATTTGGCAAAACTTGCACGCCATATTTCTGGGCGATCTCTTCACTTCGATCTGCCCGGCGTGAAGTTGCAATGAATTCTGACTTGGGCATTCCAGCTCGCATAAATCCCGCGAGCAAAGCCTCGCCCATTACGCCAGTGCCGATAATTGCTGTAGTCATAGCCGCCTTCAAAATTTGGGTTACCCCAAAGGGAAGTTCAAAATTACCACTAAAAGGCAATTAACTTAAGGACTAGTTTTTTGAATCAATCTCGGCGATTAATGCTTCGACTTTGGCTTTAATTTCATCTCTAATCGGACGGACGTCTTCAACGCCTTTGCCTGCTGGGTCGGTAAGTGGCCAATCAAGGTAAGTCTTGCCTGGGAAGAATGGACACTTGTCGCCACAGCCCATCGTGATCACATAATCAGAATCTTGAACAGCTTCTGATGTTAAAACCTTTGGGCTGTTGTTTGCAATATCAATACCAACTTCGGCCATTACTTCAATGGCCGATGGATTGATCTGATCTTTGGGTTCAGTGCCAGCAGATAGAACTTGAATTCGATCTCCAGCAAGGTGTTGCAAGAAACCTGCTGCCATTTGCGAGCGACCAGCGTTATGCACGCAGACGAATAGAACTGTTGCCCTCATGGTGCCAACACTAAGTTGCTTAGGTTAACTCTTTGAAACTAATGACTTAACAAACAGTGCCAAGTTGCTTGGTTTTTCAGCCATGCGACGCATTAGATAGGCATACCATTCATCGCCATAAGGAACATAGACGCGAACTTTGTAACCAAGTTCGACTAAACGCTTTTGTTCCTCTGGGCGAACACCTAGCAGCATCTGGAATTCAAATGTTTCTTTTGCTCGGCCGGTGCTGGTTGCTAGGGCTTGGCCAATTTCGATCAGGCGCGGATCATGGGTTGCCAGCATTGGGTAACCATCTGATTCAAGAAGAGTGCGCATATCACGAACGTAAGCTTTATCGATCTCAGTGCGTTCGATGTATGCAACATCTGGACCTTCTGCATACGCACCTTTACATAGGCGAATACGTGAACCAGCGTATGCATTGTTGGCCACATCACTTGAGGTTCGGTGAAGTTGTGCTTGCAGTACCCCACCTGTTGTTGGGGCTAACTTTCGAATTTCAGCAAGGATGCGAAGTGTTGAATCGATAGTGGTGTGATCTTCCATATCGAATGTAACAGTGGTGCCAACTTCGTTTGCTACTTCAACAATTTGCTTGGCATTTTCTAAAGCAATCTTTTCGCCATCTTCACCAAGGGCTTGGCCGACTGCACTTAGCTTTACGGAAACTTCAGCCATGTGTGTTTGACCGGCATCAGCTAATGCGCGAAGTAGTTCTTTGTATGCAGCCACAGTTGCATCGGCATCTTTGCGGTCAAGTGTGGATTCACCAAGACGATCGATTGTTGTATAAATCCCCAACTTGTGCAGTTCGGTTACTTTTTTAACCGCATCAGCTGTGCTGTATCCGGCCACAAAGCGATTAACGACGCCCTTACTTAGTGGTGAAGTTGAAACAACTTTTTCAAGTTTTTTGCTCTTGGAAGCAGAGACTAAGAGTTCCTTAATCATGTTCGAGCTACCTGCCTAATCGTCATTGGTTGGCTAAGCATTACTTTACGCCGAGATGATTTACTGAGAATATCCAACCCAATCCGATTGGGTAGTTTTGCTTTTTGCGATTAGGCTCTACTTTCGTGGCCGAGCTGAATTTAGATTTCCCGCGTAAATGGGTTGAGTTTGTTGACCCTGAGGACGACACCAACCTTTACCGTTGCGACTTAACTTGGCTCACCAGCCGCTGGACCTGTATTTGGGGTGCTGGCTGCAAGGGCATCGATAAAAACAATCCTGATGTTGGTTGTTGCAATTTAGGCGCGCACATCGCTGACAAAGAAGACCTAAAAAATACTAAGAAACATGCAGCGATGCTTCGCCCAGACATCTGGCAGAACTACGAAGAGGGCCATAGCAAGCGCGGCATGTTTGAAAAAGATGATGAAGGTGACAAGAAAACTCGCGCTTATAAAGGCGCCTGTATCTTTCACAACCGAAATGGTTTTTCTGGTGGCGATGGTTGTGCGCTACACATCTTGGCAATGGAAATGGGTGTAGGTCATCACGTAACCAAGCCACAAGTTTGTTGGGAACTTCCAATCCGTCGCACATTTGAAAACTTTGAACGACCAGATGAAGTCGACACTGTGATCATCGGCATCGAGGAATACAACCGTCGCGGTTGGGGTCCTGGTGGCACAGATCTTGATTGGTACTGCTCAACTGCTGTTGAAGCACACGTCGGCAAGGAACCGGTTTATAAATCACTTGAGGGTGAACTACTTTCACTAATGGGTAAAAAGGCTTACAAGATTTTGGTTGACCATTGCCAGGCCCATGAAGAAATGATCGCAAGCGTTCTTAAAACTGGCGACAAAGACAAGATCAAATACTTAGCTATTCACCCAGCAACTGTTGCGGCCAATAAAAAAGCCGAACAAAAGGCTGCGGATAAGAAGTAACACCTGTCTGCCTGACCGTCTACTCTTAGGTTGTGGCAAAAGCAGCGCGCGCAAGTTTTAAGTGCACCGAATGTGGATGGACTGGTCCCAAGTGGGTTGGCCGTTGTCCAGAATGCCAAGCCTGGAGCTCAGTAACTGAAGTTTCTGCTGCGCCAACTCGCGCCGGACTTAGATCAACAACGACTGGAACTGCGCCAAATAAACCAGCTCGCGCAGTTAAAGACATCCCAGTTGGTGAAGTTGAACGCACTTCAACTGGACTAGCCGAACTTGATCGAGTACTTGGCGGCGGATTAGTAGCCGGCCAATGTGTACTTCTTGCTGGTGAACCTGGGGTTGGTAAATCAACTTTGCTTTTAGAAGCCGCAGATAAGTTTGCAAAGAATGGAAAGAAAGTTCTATATGTATCCGGCGAAGAATCTGCTGAACAAATCAGTATTAGAGCAAAACGTATCGGCACTAAATCTTCAACACTTCTAATTGCCGATGAAACTGACTTAGCAGTTTTGCTAGGCCATGTTGAGCAAGTCGATCCAGACTTGCTTGTTGTTGACAGCGTTCAAACAATTGCCTCAACTGAATTGGATGGCCGCGCTGGCGGTGTGGCTCAGGTGCACGAGGTAACCCAAGTGTTAACCCGCGCTGCTAAAAGCCGCCGAATGCCACTTCTATTAATCGGTCAATCAACCAGAGATAACTCAGTTGCCGGTCCAAGATCACTAGAGCATTTAGTTGATACCGTTCTAACTTTCGAAGGTGACCGAAGTACTCCCCTTCGATTGCTTCGTGCAAATAAAAATCGATATGGTCCGGCAGATGAAGTTGCTTGTTTTGAACAAGCCGATGATGGACTTCGTGAAGTTAGTGATCCATCTGCTCTATTCAGATCGCAGCGCGATCAGGCAGTTCCCGGTACTTGCATCACAATCACTATGGAAGGTCGCCGCGCACTTCTAGTTGAAGTTCAGGCATTAACCACAGTTAGCCCTGGCAATAATCCAATTAGGCGAACTTCTGGATTGGATAATTCAAGAGCTGCAATGCTCATTGCGGTAACCGAGCGAGCTGGCCGGTTAAAGCTGTGGGATAAAGATGTATTTCTTTCTACTGTTGCTGGAGCAAAAATATCTGATCCTGGCGCGGATTTAGGTATGTGTTTATCAATTGCCAGCGCGGTTACCGACAAAGCCCTACCGATTGATTTAGTGGCAATCGGCGAAGTTGCCCTAAGCGGTGACATCAGGCCAGTTCCTGGGATCAATCAACGCCTAACTGAAGCTGCCAGGCTTGGTTTTGTTACCGCACTTGTACCAAAAGGAACCAAACTTCCAGCAAGTATTAAAGGCTTGAAACTAGTAGAAGTGGATAATTTAACGTCAGCACTAGCGCGCTTTAATCGCTAATTACAAAACGTAGGCCATCGCTATTTTTGCTGATGTTACGAGCGTGTGCCCAATAAGTTCCGGCAGTTGACTGGTTATGTTTCACGCAACCTTTTGAAGTTTGGGTTCCATTAAAAGTTGCTGAAATTGTTAATTTTTGATTTGGACTAAGTGTTCTTACATCAGTTGTCGTACTTGGGTTGCAATGATCGGTTGACCAAATTAGTGCTGGGCCTGAAATTATCGTGATTTCATTTGCGCCGTTGCCGACATCACGCAAACAATCAACTGTTCCGGTGTTGGTTATGGTCATCGAAATTTTTATATCTTGACCAACTTTTGGGTTGGTTGGATTCATTGCAACCACTACAGAAATTTGTTCATCCGTGCAATCTGTTGCCACAGCCGGCGCAGTTGTGACACTTTGTGAAGGTGAAGCACTTTGAGTTTGGCTCGGTAGGACAGTTGGAATTTCTGATTGGCTTGGTGCTGGAAGTGGTGAAGTATTTACTACCGGAGTTTCATCTTTGCCGTTGAGAAGTGAAAAAATTAACACAAGAGTAGAGAAAATTGCCCCGGCTAATAATGCGCGTCTAACCCAATAAACCCTGGGATTCTTCGGCCCAACTGGATGAATAACACCTGACACATAAATAAGGTAATCACTTGCCCACAGTGTTTATGGGTAGGCGCGATTGATCAGCTTTTAATTACCTAATTAGGGCTTCGATTTGGCCAACTGGTTTTCCTGCGCCTAGCAATACCTGGCTTGATAGTTGGCGATCAACTTCAGCTGAGACCACATTCAAAATATTTTTCAAAATTGAATTAGCAACCACAATTCGAGCGCGATCAGCACCGTCATCAATTTTCAATGCCAGGGCCCGACCATCGCCAAGTCCTATTGCATAAACGCCTTCAGCGCCATCCTTGGCAAGTAATCCTGGAACGCCTTGCATTAATTTAGTTACATCGCGCCTTGTTCCACCCAAGAACTGCGGATTACTTCTAATCGCATCTGCAATTTTTTTCTGATTTGCATCAGCAGATGGGCCTGCAAATTTCCCAAATGCCTTTGCTAACCCGACTAATGAAGTAGACATGACTGGTGCCCCGCAGCCATCGATTCCGATGTGCTGTATTTGTTCGCCAGTAACTTCTTCAATTGTTAATTTGCATGCCTGTTGCAATGGGTGACTCAGATCTAAATATGTTCTGGTATCCCAACCATTAATCACACACGTGAAAAGCATTGCAGCATGTTTGCCACTGCAGTTCATAAAGATTGATTCTTTGTCTAATCCTTCAGCAAGCACGGTGTCTTTTTGAACAGGATCTAGCGGCCAATCAGGCGGGCAAGCAAGCGCATCAACGTCTAAACCGGCTGCATTTAACAAACTATGAACACCATCAATGTGAAATTCTTCAGCACTATGTGAAGCGCAAGAAAGGGCAAGTAATTCACCATTTGCTGGTAATCCAGCTCTCACCATTGCAAGGCCTTGCATCAACTTGTTTGATGATCTTGGGAAAATCTGTGACTTAACATCACCATGCGACCAAATAACTTGGCCAGCTGAATCAACAACTACTGCGCTGCCGTAGTGGCGACCTTCGACAAAGCCACTTCGCACAACCTGGGCAATGAGCGCTGACATGCATACATCGTGCCACATAAGACACAATTAACTTATGCGGGCAGTTATACAACGTGTAGATGGCGCAGCTGTGGAAGTGGCTGGGCAAGTAATTGGGCAGTTCACTGGACCTGGGTTAATGGTTTTAGTTGGCGTGAGTGTCGATGATGATCTTTCAAAGTGCGCACCACTTGCCGACAAGATTTGGAAACTTCGAATATTTGAAAAACAGGCACTTGTTGCCAAAGGAATTTCTATTTCAAATGAGGCCAATGAGGTCGCTGCAGCAGATGGAAACTTACCGATATTGGTAATCAGCCAGTTCACATTATTTGCAGACACTTCAAAAGGTCGCAGACCAACGTGGCAACAGGCAGCCCGCGGCGATCAAGCCGAACCTTTAGTTAACGAAGTTGCAAGATGTTTGCGCGATTTAGGTGCAAAGGTTGAAACTGGAAAATTCGGTGCAGACATGCGCATCACGCAAGTTTGTGATGGGCCTATGACAGTAATCGTCGAGAATTAAGGGTTGGTTGCGCAAGTGGTTGCGCATCTGGTTTAACAATTACAGTCTGTGCTGCGCTAACTTGATCAACAGTTAAAACCGCATCAGTTGGTGTTGTGCGTTTAATAAGTGCTAGCCCTACTGGACCTGATTCAAAATCTTGAACAACAGAAGTCAGATGGCCAACTTCATTTCCATCATGAAAAACTTTCGCGCCAATACTTGGTAATTCGTTTGTTGATCCATCAAGTTCTAAATGAACTAATCTGCGTGGTGGTTGACCGATGTTCACTACTCTGGCAACAGTTTCTTGGCCACGGTAACAACCTTTGTTTAGGTGAACTGCAGATCCAATTAATCCGATTTCGTGCGGAATAGTTTTGTGATCAGTTTCAAAATTAAATCTGGCAACAC
>JACCDO010909074.1_pt1 | contig 14721 bp, 10 predicted proteins | sample 7446101 | NCBI WGS metagenome assembly JACCDO01 (sample SAMN15323440, study PRJNA562643) | freshwater metagenome | isolation source: river surface water | place: USA:Blue River Watershed | collected 2017-08-16
CCAGACCGGATTTTTCCCGGCCAGCGTTTGAATTTGTCTGTGCTGCAACCCCAAACGGCATTCACCGGCCAAACAACGGCAGCCGCCAAGTCGCTCAACGCTCAAACTGCGCTGTCTACCAACCAAGCGGCACAACCCAAAGCACTGTCTATATTGCGTCAAAGCCCGCCAAACAGCGATGGCAACCATGTCGTTTTGCAAAAAACCCTGGACCGTGCGGTGGCCAAAGGCTTTATTCCGGCCGAAGACAGACAAAAGGTGTTTGACAAGATATTGACGATGTCGCGTACTTATCAGTTCGCGCCGGACGACTTTGCCCGCTTGACCTTGATGGAAAGCGACGGCATGAACCCCAAAGCCACCAATAACCGGTGTCACGGCATCATTCAGTTTTGTGACGGCCCAGACCGGGGCGCGGCCAGTGCAGGCTTTGGCAGTAACCCCAAAGCCATTTTGGGCCACAGCGTCTTAGAGCAATTAGATATGGTGTCTAAGTATTTTGATGAAACCGGCTTGCGAAGCAGCGGGCCGACCAGCTTGGACGATTTGTACCTGACCGTGCTGACACCGTCTGCGCGCCGTGAAAAAGCGCCGGACGCCAGTTTGAATATCGCGGGCAGCCAGGCCACGCATTTGTATGTCAACCGTGACAAGTCAGCGCCCATTACCCGCAACTCCATCATGCAAGGCCTTTACCAAAACGCCTTGGAGCGATTGGGCAAGCATGAATATGCACCTGTGGCGCAAAACTCTGCCCCGTCGGTCATGCCGGTGCAAGGCAATGCGGTTAACCGTGCGCAAGCTTTGCGCATAGGTGCTTACTTAAATCAGGATTACGTTCGCTAAGCGGTAAGCGGTAAGCGGTAAGCGAGAAAAGATAAGCGGCAAACCGTTGCCGAGCAGCAGGCAAGGTGGTCAAGAGTTGCCGCCTGCGTCTCTTTCACTGTCGGAGTCACATCAGTCTCAGTAGGTGGCACATAACTTGCAAGTATCGACCGGAGGTGTCTCAACTTGAGCACCAAGTGTCGTGAAAACGGCGGTTACAACAACCAGGGAGATGTGTGATGGACTTATTCAGCGGAGCCTTAGGCATCCACGAGCGAGCGCTCGGCGTGCGCAGTCAGCGCCTGGAAGTGTTGTCACGCAATATCGCCAACGCCGACACCCCTAATTACAAAGCCGAAGAGCTGGACTTCAAAGCCATGCTCAAGGAAACCAGCCGCGAGTATTTGTCAGCAACCAACGCCAAGCATTACGCCGCTTTGGAAGAACAACCGGACGACGGCAAGCGGTTTCGCGTGCCTTTCAACAGTTCGTTTGACGGCAACACGGTAGAGATCAGCGTAGAGCAGGCCCAGTTCGGTCAGGCCGCGGCTGATTACCAGACCACCTTGAATTTTTTGGAAAACCGCATCGGCGGTATCCGCAAAGCCTTGAAAGGGGAGTGATAAACCATGAGAACACTTGACAGTGTGTTTGGCATAGCCGGCACCGCCCTCAATTCACAACTGGTGCGCATGAACACCACGGCTTCTAACTTGGCCAACGCGTCTACGGTCGCCAAAACCGAAGCAGAAGCTTTTCGCGCCAAGCGTCCCGTATTTAAAGCGCTGGTCAAAGATGAATTCACCAACGCCGGTTTCCCCTATTTGGGCGGCGTGAAAGTGGACCAGGTGGTGGACGACCCTACACCGATTCGCAGCATTTACGACCCGGGCAATCCGTCTGCGGATGAAAAGGGTTACGTGTATTTATCCAATGTGAATGAAATGCAGGAGATGGTCGAAATGATGGCTGCTTCGCGTTCCTACCAAAACAACGTGGAAGTTGTGAACACGGCGCGCCAACTGATGTTGCGCACCTTAGACATCACCAAATCCTGATTTTGAAAGCAGTTTGACATGACAACCACCACAGCCAAAGCACCTTTGCCCAGCGGCATCGTCAGCTACGAAGACTACATCGCCCAAAACAAAGTCAAAGCACCTTCCAACACCATGGACCAAGGCGCATTTTTGACCTTGTTCACCACCCAATTGAAAAACCAAAACCCGTTAGACCCGGTCAAAAACGAAGCCTTCGTGGCGCAGTTGGCGCAGTTCTCACAACTTGAAGCCACCAGCTCTATGAAGAACAGCATGGAGACCATGGTCAAGAGTTTGGAAGGCGACAAGATGCTGGCCGGTGCGGCCATGATCGGTCGCCGTGTGGCTGTTCCCAACGGCCCATTGATGTTGTTGGGCGGTCAGCCGGTTGAAGCCAACGTGGACCTCACCACAGGTGCTGATGGCGTGCAAATGAAGATCTTTGATGAAAAAGGTCAACTGGTGCGCAAACAAATTTTCGGCGCTCAGCCTATCGGTCCTATGCGTTTGAGCTGGGACGGCTACAACGACACAGGCGCTGCCATGCCAGACGGCACCTACACCATGCAGGTACTTGCCAGCAGCATGGGCAAAGCTTTGCAACCAACAGTCAACACCTTGTCAACCGTACGCAGCGTGTCTAACGCGGGCACCGGTGACAACACCTGGTTACTGGAAGTTGACGGCGGCAAGAGCGTCAACATGACAGATGTCAAGCGCATCGCTTACTGATCAAACATTTAAAGCACACAACGGAGTTCATACATGTCATTTTTTACCTCACTCACCGGTTTGAATGCAGCCACCGCGCAATTGGGCGTGACATCCAACAACATTGCCAACGCGAGTACCGTGGGCTTTAAGCGCAGTCGCGCTGACTTCGGCGACATTTTTGCGACTTCACCTTTGCAAAAAGCGACATCTACCATCGGTCAAGGTGTGTCTTTGAAGCGTGTGACGCAAGAGTTTGGACAGGGAAATATGAACTTCTCATCCAACACTTTGGACTTGGCGATTTCCGGTGACGGTTTTTTCCCGCTCAAATCAGCTGACGGCTTCCAGGATATTTTCACGCGTAACGGCTCGTTCATGATGAACGACCAGTACAACGTGGTGAACTCAGCCGGACAGCGTTTGATGGCGGCGTCAGTGGACTCGACCGGTAAAGCCAATTTGAACGACTTGAACGTGTTGACCATTCCGCAAAAAACCACCGGCATGGCCAAAGAAACTTCACTGGTGCAACTCGGTTTGAACTTTCCAGCCGATGCACAAGTGGTGACCAAAGCCTTTAACCGCAACGACCCGGCTTCTTACAACAAGAGCACCGCGTTGACTGTGTATGACAAGGGTGGTAACGGATACCTGGCCACTGTTTATTACGCCAAGACCCAAAACGCGAGTCAGGCAGACCCTAACAACAAATGGCAAACCTATGTGTATGTGGGAGATACCTTGGTCGCAGCTGCATTGCAGCAGGCAACCGACACCACAGGCGAGCAACTGTATGTGAACAAATACGGTCAGCTCAAACCGGAAAGCCAAGTCAGTGACTTGCTGGTCAACGCCAAAACACAAAAATTCTCACTCAACCAATTGACGGACTTGCGCAGCTCAGAACCTGCCACGGTCACCGGCGGCAAAGCCCCCCGCTTGAGCACGCTCGAAGGTATTGACTTCAGCAAACTCCAGCCCTCGCAGTTAAAAGATTTGTTCCAAATTGATATTGACGGCACAGGTACACCGGTGTCGGTCGGACTCGATCACTTGGCCGGTCTGGATTTACCTGCTTTGTCGGGTACTGAAATCGCCAAAGAATTCACCAACGTGCTGAACCGCAAATTCGGTGACGAGCGTTTCTTTAACTTTGCCGGACAGCAAACCTTCCAAATCACGGCCAGCAATGCAGACGGCACATTGACTCAAAACCGCACGATTCAACTCGATGCGGATGACATGACGTACGAACAAGTCGTCGAGAAGATCAACAGCCAACTCAGCGGCAGCAGCAATGTGCTGTCGAATGTGAGTTTCAGTGAAACACCCAAGCCGGGTGAGTTCAAAGGCTACACATTGACCATCGATGGCCATGTGCTGTCCAACAAAATTGATTTGGGCACGACACTCAGCACCAAACCAATGGAAGATTTAGCGGGCAAATTGCAAACCCGTATTCAATTGGACTTGCAGCAACGCATGGGCTTCACCGCAGAAGCCGCCAGCAAAGTGACCGTCAATGTGCAAAACGAAAGTGAAATTCGCGTCAACGATGCCAATGGCGGATTGATCAGCGAATTTTCACTCAGCAGTGTCAGCGCGGGCGCACAAAACGAGATACTCAATCAACTCACACTCACTGGTGTAGACGCGGTCGAAGTCGGTGATTACGCCACTTTCAACATGGATATCGGCAGTGACACGGTGTCTATCGATCTCAGGAGCTCAGACCCCAGCGACTTGAATGTATTTACGCAGGAATTGCAAGACAAAATCCAAGCCAAATTGATTGAGCAGGGTTGGACTACATTTCATGCAGGGCAAGTCACTGTCGCTGAGGATGCCGCGGTTCCAGGCAGCATCATCGTCACCGATATCGGCGGCCATCAAATTGGCTCCATCGAATTGGTTCCCCGCACCACAGGCGATGCACCTTTCCCGGTGGCACCTACTTCAGTGGCTGGCGAATCCAAAATCACGCTGGCCGGTATTGACTTCGCTGCAGCGCCTACAGACACCGAAAGCTTGTTGAGCCACTTCACCAGTTTGACTTTCACGGCCACAGACGATGCGGGCGCATTGACCACAACGATTGAATTGAATGCAGCTTCATTCCCGAGTTTGACGGGCGTCGACCCGGTTCCAAGCTTTGCCAATTTTGACCCAACCAATCCGGATCACATGGATTTGTTTGCAGCGGATGTTCAAACCCTGCTCAGAGCGACCGCCAAAGGCGCAGCTGTGGATGTGGTTTGGGATGCCAATACCAATGGTTTGGTTGTCACTGAGCCTACCGGTAAGTTCATGAGTCAGTTGTCCTTAGGTATCGACACCGAAACCTACCCGCAGTTGGTCAAAGGCGGTGGCAGTGTCAAGGTGGACATGGTGACCGACAGCGACGGTAACGTGTTGACACCGAGCTCCTACACCTTGTCCAACGTCAGTTTCCCGTTGAGCATGACACCTAGCGGTTCAGAATTCCAATCGTTGGATTTCAGTCTTGAAGACGGCACCAGTTTGTCTAATGTGGCCTTGGGTGATTTGACTTTGTCCAGCATGCCTATCAACGATCTTGCGGCACGCATACAAGAACGTATTCGCGCGGCATTGACTGCTGAAGATCCCGGTGTGTATGACACTGACCGTGTCAACAAAATCACGGTGTCTGTGATCAACGGCAAAGATTTGAAAATTGTCGATGCCAGCGGCATGACCAACATCACCGGTTTCTCATTGAATGCGGCAACCGCCACAGCTTCTATGGTGTCTACCGGAGGAAAGAATTTCTCCATCACTTCATTGCCGGCTGAGAACATGGTGAAAGCCAGTTACGACCCGGTCAGCCAGCGCTTTAGCTTCGAACCCATGTTGGGTAACACGGTCAACTTGTCCGGTTTGAACAACCAGATGGGTATCACCACGCCGCTGACACAAGAAGCAGGCAGCGATTCATTGAGTGTGTCCGGTTCACCCTCAATCACCAACAACTACATTCGTCCGCTCAAGCTCCAGCGTTACGGCATGAAGGTCGAGTACGACACGGTGAATGAGAAATTCATCTTCAAATCCGGTACCACCGGTGACACGTCGAGCATCAAAATCTCTAACCCCAATATTTTTGCTTCCGAGCGCTTGGGTATCGCTGCTGACGGCAATTACGAAGTCAAGCCTTCCATCTTGGCTGTGCGCGGTATTGCCTCAGAGCCGGCGATCATGTATGCCTCACCATTGGGTATTAACGCCAACAATAACTTCAGCGTCAATTTGACCAACAACAAATTTGTGGTGTCTGTCGATGATGTGAAAGGTACTGTTTACCTCGAACCCAAAGAAACCTACACCATCGATTCGTTTGTGCAGGCTTTGCAAAACGGTATCAATCGCTTGGCGGGTCCTTCCGACCAGCCCGGTTTGACCGGTTCCATGATTTCCGGTGTGAAAGTCGCTTACGACAAAGCCACCAACAGTTTGAAATTCACCACCGGCACAGCGTCAACCAATTCGTTTATCAAGGTATCCGGCGACAGCCAGTGGGGCTTGGCCAACGTGGAAGGCGGCCGTGGCAACACATCCACCTGGATCAAACCTACCCAGTACACACAAACCGTCAACGGTGTGGAAGTCGCGATGTACATCGACGAATTCGGCAGAGAAACCTTCAGCCCTGACGGTTTCAAAAACCTGCCTGAATGGTCACCGATTTACCTGGAAAAAGGCGAATTGACTTTCGACACATCCGGTAACTTGGTATCTCCCAAGCAAGGCTCGCAACTCGATACGGTGTTCTTGCCAGACGGTAAGGGCGCATTGACCATCAACATCAATTACTCCAAGTCCACACAGTTTTCATCGCCTTACGCGGTGTTGTCACAGTCGCAAGACGGTGCACCTGAAGGTGACTTGGTGGGCTTGTCTATCGGCGACGATGGTTTGGTCAACGCTTCTTACTCAAACGGCGCACAAAAGTCTCTGGGCAAAGTGGTGTTGGTGAACTTCTCCAACCCCACCGGTTTGCGCCAGATTGGTGACACCAGTTACTACAAATCATCTTCGTCCGGTGCTGCTAAGTACGGTGAGGCCGGTTCAGCCGGTTTCGGTACGGTGCGCTCAGGTGCCACCGAACGTGCCAACGTGGACTTGACGCAGGAATTGGTGGACTTGATCACCGAGCAGCGTAACTTCCAGGCCAATGCCAAAGCGATTGAGACCAGCACCACACTGACCCAATCGATTATTCAAATCAGAGCGTAAAGCCCCTCCTTAGAGAATCGACATGGATCGTCTAGCCTTTAACTCATCTGCTGCAATCACTGAAATGCGCTTGGCACGTCAGGTGCTGGCCAATGAAATGTCCAACATGACCACCACGGGCTTTAAACGCTCGTTCGAGGTGTCCATGAAAGCGTTCAAAGCCGGCGGCGAAGGTTTTGATTCCAGCTACCAGCCGCAAGCCGCGCACATGGACTTTATTCAGTTAAAGCCCGGTCCGCTGATTGCCACCGGTCGCGATTTGGACATTCACATGAATGACCACACGGTCATGGGCGTACAAGCACCGAACGGTGAAACAGCATTCACCCGTCGTGGCGATTTGCAAGTCACTGTCGATGGCGTGCTTCAAACCGGCAACGGACACCCGGTCATGGGCGAGGGCAACACCCCGATCACCGTGCCACCTAACCTGAAAGTATCAATTTCAGACGACGGCGGCGTGTATGTCAGTAACCCGTCACAACCCGGCATCCAAACCCAGGAGTTGGTGGGCAATTTGATGTTGCGCGATGCCAGCCAAACCCCCTTGACCAGAAGGGAAGACGGCTTATTTAAAGCACACGACAAACCATCTGGCTCGGATTTTGCTTCAGGTCCTATGAAGGTGTCAGTAATCTCTCAGGCCTTGGAGGGCAGCAATGTCAATCCCCAAGAAGCCATGGTGAAACTGATAGAGCAGTCCCGCATGTTTGAGCAGCAGGTTCGCATGATCAAGTCCAGCCACGACAACGACCAGGCTGGATCCAGCATGATGAAGTTGAACAACTGATAGCGGGTTTGCAGTGATGTATTGATTTTTTGAAGAACAGGGGTTAGACGATGGATGCAGCTTTATGGGTTTCCAAGACCGGCTTGGACGCGCAGCAAACGCGCATGAATGTCATATCCAATAACTTGGCCAACGTTTCGACCACGGGTTTTAAGCGTGACCGCGCTGTCTTCGAAGACTTGCTCTACCAAAACATCCGCCAAGCAGGCGGACAAACCACGGCCAATACACAGTCACCGACCGGCTTGATGCTCGGTACCGGTACCAAGGTTGTCGCCACAGAAAAATTGCATATCCAGGGTAATTTGATCAACAGTCAAAACCCGCTGGACGTGGCCATCATGGGCGACGGTTTTTTCCAGATCCAACAACAAGACGGCACCATCGCCTACACGCGTGACGGTGCATTTAAATTGACCGGCACCGGACAACTGGTGACTTCAACCGGTTTTTTCCTTGAGCCCAATGTCACCATTCCCGGCAACGCCTCTTCGCTGACCATCGGCCGCGACGGTACGGTGTCCGTCGAGCTCGTCGGCGGCCAAGGCCAGCAGGTGCTGGGTCAGATTCAGATCGCCAAGTTCATCAATCCGAGTGGTTTAAAGCCCTTGGGTAACAACTTGTTGGCCGCCACCGCTGCCAGCGGACCGGTGCAATTGTTGCAACCCGGCACCGTGGGTGCAGGCGTGTTGAACCAAGGTTCATTGGAAGCTTCCAACGTGAACGTGGTGGAAGAAATGGTCAACATGATCGAGACACAACGTGCTTACGAAATCAACTCCAAGTCGATTGAAGCGGTCGACGGCATGTTGAAGTATTTGAACCAAAACCTTTGATCCAACGGATAACTGACATCATGAATAAATTTTTATCTTTAATGGCTGTGGTGGTTGGATTGCAGGCGTGTGCCCAGCCCGACCCTATGTTGCCCGCATTGACTTCTTCACCGGACTTTGCGCCGGTGTATCCGTTGGTGCAAGACCAGACCAAGCCTGCCACAGGCGGCATTTATGGCAACCGCCAAAGCGATGCCTGGTTCGGTCGCGGCCGCAATTACCAAGTCGGTGATTTGATCACGGTGATGTTGAATGAATCCACACAGGCTGCCCGCAGCCAAGGCACAGACATCAGCAAAGACGCTTCCAATACCGCCATCCCCGGCAGCTTGACCAAATTCCTTGCTGGACCTACCAGTCCCGTCAATGGCGTGAATCTGAATTCCTCCACCACCAAGAGTGCAGGCAAGGGCAGCGCTGACCAAAAAGCCAGTTTGACAGGCTCCATCACCGTCACTGTAATTGAAATTTTGGCCAACGGCAATTTGGTCGTGCGCGGTGAAAAGAAACTGGGTTTGTCTGAAGGCACTGAAGTGATTCAAGTCGCCGGTGTGATCCGTCCGCAAGACGTGGGACCCAACGGCACAGTGAACTCACTGCGCTTGGCCAATGCACAAATTTCCTACCGCGGCACGGGCGACTTGGCGAGTGCCAGCAAGCCAGGCTGGGGTACCACCGGCTTGATGAAGTACTGGCCCTTTTAATTCACACACAGGCTGACAGACATGACTTACCAATGGTTGAAAACAAGTTGCGTGGCGCTGGCATGTGTGCTGGCAACACCCGTATGGGCTGACCGCGTCAAAGACTTGGCGACAGTTGCCGCACAGCGTTCCAATCAGTTGATTGGTTTCGGTCTGGTGGTCGGTTTGCAAGGCACGGGCGACGACGCTTCAGTGCCGTTCACCACGCAAAGCATGAAAGCCATGTTGTCGCAAATGGGTGTGCGCATTGACGGCCCTATGTCCGACTTTGAACAAGTGACATCCGCCAGCCGGATCGACATCAAAAACGCGGCCGCCGTGATGGTGACTGCAGACTTGCCCGGCTTTGCCAAGCCGGGTCAACGCATTGATGTGAATATTTCTGCCATTGGCAAAGCCACCAATTTGCGCGGCGGCAACCTGATCATGACCGCATTGCGCGGCGTGGACGGGGAAATCTATGCGCTGGCGCAAGGCGCATTGACTGCCACAGGCATTGACGCTGGCGCCGCAGGATCGAAAGTGGCTATCGGTGTACCGACAGCCGCACGCATTCCAGCCGGTGCGATTGTCGAGCGCATGGTCGACACACCGTTTGAAAAAGCCGAGCATTTGATCCTCAACTTGCGCGACAACGATTTTTCCACCAGCAGCGCCATGGTCGCCGCGATCAATTCAAAGTTTGGTGGTGATGTGGCCCAAGCACTCGATGGCACATCGATATCGGTACGAGCCCCCCAAGACTTGAATCAAAGAGTCACTTTCATGGGTATGTTGGAGAACATTGAGGTCACTCCTGCAGAGCCTAACGCCCGCGTGGTCATCAATTCACGCACCGGTACCGTGGTGATCAACCGTGCAGTGCGCGTGACCGCAGCAGCGGTGTCACACGGCACGATTTCAGTGGCGATCACGGCAACCAACGAGGTGTCACAACCCAATGCCTTGAGCCAAGGACAAACCACACCGGTGCAAAACGCGGATGTGGCTGTCACAGAACCCCAAAACCCGATGTTCTTGTTCAAACCCGGTGTGGACCTGAGAGACATTGTGGATGCGGTCAACCAGATCGGCGCCACACCTTCATCGTTGATTGCGATTTTGGAAGCTCTTAAGAGCTCAGGCAGTTTGCGCGCCGAGTTAATCATTATTTAATGAGATAAGCATGGCTGACATCACCAACCCCTCCACAACAAGTGCCAAGTCCTATTCGGACTTCGGTGCCTTAGGTGAATTGCGCGGCAAAGCCCAGCGCAATGAAAAGGGCGCGCTGCGTGAGTCAGCCGAGCAATTCGAGGCATTGTTTATACAAATGATGCTCAAGTCCATGCGCGAAGCATCGGACGTCATGAAGAGCGACATGCTGCATTCAAATGCACAAGAAACTTTCCAGGGCATGTACGACAAAGAACTGTCCATGTCCATGGCCAAGAGAAATTCTTTGGGCTTTGCCGATGTGGTGGTCAAACAATTGAGCCAACAACAGACTGCACCTAGCACGGCTGAATTGATGGCTTTGCGTCAAAAAGTCAATCCGTTAACGGCTGCGGGCATGCCGCTGAATAAACCGGTTCTGCCTATGAGCTTGCAGCAACCCGCACAAGCCGCTATGCCGTTGGAGCGTCAAGTGATCAAACCGCTGCGTTTGAACCAAGCCTTGCCCTTGGCGCCTGTGAGGAGTGAACCATGAGTGACATGCTTGGTATCAGCAGCTCCGCCGTTGCCGCCTATCAACGTGCCCTAGGCACGGTCAGTAACAACATTGCCAACGTCGGAACCGAAGGCTACTCCAGACAGCAATCCACGCTGCAACAAAGTGCGCCGGCCAAGCAAGCCAATATGTATTTGGGTACAGGTGTGTTGTTCACCGCGGTCAAGCGCGCGTTTGACACGTTTGCCGAATCCAATTTGCGCAACAGCAATACCGATCTCGCCACCCAGGAACCGTTGGTGAATTACACCCAGCGCGTGATGGACATCATGGGCGATAAAAGCGTGGGATTGAGTTCTGCGCTGGATACTTTTTTCGATGCGGCGCGCAGTTTGTCGGTGGACCCGGCGTCTACTGTGATGCGTACCAGTTTCATTCGCTCTTCTGAAGGCGTGGGTTCACGCTTTGCGGAGTTGTCCGGTCAGTTAGGTTTGGTGTCCACAGAAACTTCACAAGCGCTTGAAAGTGCAGCCAATCAGATCAATACCTTGACTGAACAATTGGCTTTGGTGAACCAACAGTTGACCAAGTCGCCGACGCTGGAAGGACAGTCTTCTGAATTGTTAGACCGCCGCGATTTGCTGTTGCGCCAGATTTCTGAATTTGCCCGTATCAAAACCAGTTTCACCTCTAATGGCATTGTGTCTGTGAGCCTGGGTACCACCATGAAACAAAGCTTGGTGGTCGATGGACTGAAATCCAGACCCATTGGTTTTGATCCGAACTCGATCAGCAAGCTCGACCTGGTGTTGGACCCTTATGGTCAAACCGAACCTTTGTCCGGTACCAGCGGCGGCACCATGGGCGGCCTCAATACATTCATCAGCCAAGTGCTTGAACCAGCGCAAAAAGGACTGGATTTCTTGGCCAAATCGTTTGTCAATGAAGTCAACACCATCCAAAGATCAGGCATTGACGGCTATGGTCACCTCGGTGTGGATTTACTGCGCATTGATGACAAAGCACCGACGGCGGCTGAAGGCATACGGGTGTTGCTGCAAGACCCGTTGCGTGTGACCACCGGTGGATTGTTCCGTGTCACTGAAAACCAAAACAACGCCAGCGATGTGCGGGCCAAAGTCAGTTTTCAGCCCAGCCCCATGCCTTTGGGGGTTAGCAATTCTTTGCTCACCAACAACCCGTTTACCAACAACCCGCTCAAAATTGAAGTAGGCGGCGGACGCTTGTTTGCACCGGTGACCACACTGGCCGCGGGCATGGACAACACCACGATTTATTTGGACAACGTCAAGCCCGGACAGCAATTGCATTTGATGACCAGGGACGCGCGGCAACTGATTGGTATACCGCTGACAGAAGACGAAAAATTCCAGATGTTGAATCAGGAAAACGGCTTCAACCCGGCGTTGACTTACAGCGATGCGTATTTGAACCAGTCGGGCGAAAAAGGCTATTTAGGTGCCAATGTGTTTTACGGCACCAAGGCCAGCGTTTTGTATGAACAGCAGTTCGACAAGCTGGGACAACCGGACAAAGCCACGCCAACACCTGCAGTACTCACCAGCGGGCGGGTCATGCCAGTTGCATCCTCTACAGATTTGGTGGTGGTGCCCAAAGGCGCCATCAAGCTCAATGACATCGCCTTGGGTGAATTGAAACTCAAAGCCGGTGAGACGCTAGGCCCGCAGGAAGTCGCTGCCTGGCTGAACGCAGGTGTGGATGCCAATCCCTCGTTCACGTCTGACAAAACCACGCTGATCAATAATCTCACCTCCACTGCCGTGACCTTAGAGTTGAAAAACGCAGACGCGTTCTCTGATGCCGGTGGCGTGATCATGATCGGCGACGAACAAATTTATTACAGCGGCAAAGAAGCCAATGCCGATGGCAAGTTAACTGTCTTGACCGGTTTGGTGCGCGGATTCAATGGCACGGTCGCCAGCAGCCACGCCATGGCCGACACCGTCAGCGCCAACGATTTGAAATATGCCGAAGTCTTCAACGAAATCCGTTTGCCGGCTTCCTCGCTGGACTTTCACAAAGAGTTGACGATCAACGGCGTGACCATCGGCAAGTTGCCTGTCGGCGGCAAGTTCCCGGCACAGTACAAAGACATGTTGAGTTTTGTGCAGGCCATTCAATCCAAAAGCGAATCAACCGGTGTCAATGCCCGTCTGGCAGACAACGGCGATTTGATTTTGGAAAACATGCCCGGGTTTGAAGGCGAAAGCATTTCACTCGGTCCATGGGATGAGGCGGGTAAACCATCTAACGCCATGAATTTGAATTTGAGCGAAGGCTCAGACCAGTTCCATGGCATGGTGCGCATGACGCGTCGACTCGGTGACCCGGCAAAGTCGGATATCCGCTTGTCATTCGGCGAATACGGTCCTGCTGATAACCGCAAGACGGGCAGTCCTTTCGATTTGAGTTTGCTGGGCTTTCGCACTGCGGCTTACATAGAAGGCAAAGTTCCCGATGACTTGCTGGTGTTTGTCACCGGGCAAGGCAAGGCAGATATCGCAGCCAGTTTCGAAGGTCAACCGATTGACCCCAAGGACAAATTGCGCGATCAAAATTTGCAAGTCAAATTCATTGAGCCGGATCGCTATGTCATCATCGATGGCAAGACAGGCACAGAGTTGGTCAACCGTCACTACGACAACACGGTGCTTGACCCGGTCATTGAATACCAAGGCCTGTCTATCAAATTTTCACGCGCCCCGGATGTGGGTGATGTGTTTGCCGTTGATGGCAACCACGACGGCATCGGTAACAACGAGAACATGCTCGTCATGGCCGACTTGTCACAGAAAAAAGTCATCGGCAATAAAACCCTTGCCGAAAGTTACATCGATCAGGTCAACAACGTCGGCAATGCAGCCCAGCAAGCCAGGATCACGCAGCAGGCGTTGACGGTGGTGAATGACCAAGCCAAGAGTGCGCGAGACAAAGTCTCGGGCGTGAACTTGGATGATGAGGCCGCTGATTTGATTCGTTTTCAGCAGGCCTACCAGGCGGCTGCCAAAGCGCTGCAAATATCCGGTCAATTGTTTGATGCCATTGTGCAAGTCCGCTGATAAGGAGATCACACCATGGTCATGAAAGTTTCAACCAGCATGTTTTTCGATCGCGCAAGTACCCAACTGGGTAATGTGCAGGGAAGCATGGCCAAAACCCAAGAGCAACTCTCTACGGGCAAGCAAATCACCAAGCCCAGCGACGAGCCTGACAAGGCTTCGTTGGTCACCCGATTAGAGTCTGAGATTGCCCGCCAGAAAAGTTACCAAGGCAATATCAAATCTGTGGAAATTCGTTTGACCGCGGAAGAGACAGCGTTGAAAAACACCAGCGATGTGATGTTTCGCATCAAAGAGTTGTCAGTGCAAGCGGCCAGTGACACCTTGGGCCCGGCCGACCGCCAGACCTTGGCGCTGGAGATGACCGAGCTGCGCAACCAATTGCTGAGCTTGGCCAATTCACAAGACTCCAACGGCAATTATTTGTTCGCCGGCAGCCGCGTGAGTCAAATGCCGTTTGCGCCGGATGCCAAAGGTGTATTGACTTACCAGGGCGACCAAGCGCGCATGGTGGTGGCTGTAGGCGACAACCGTCGCATGAATCTGAACATACCGGGGTCTGATGCCTTCGGTAACGTGGTGCGCGATGACGGCAAAGGCGGGCGCGTAGGCGTGGGCTTTTTCCAATCGCTTGGCGACTTGATCAATTCCGTCAAAGGCAGCGACCGTGTGGCTATCCAACGTGGCATATCCGAGATTGACACTTTGCAACAAAGCGTGAGTGACGCGACCGCCCAGGTCGGCACCGATTTGAACGTGGTGGACTCACAAACCAATGTGTTGGATGAAATCACCTTGCGTTTGAA
>JACCDO010410748.1_pt1 | contig 14720 bp, 11 predicted proteins | sample 7446101 | NCBI WGS metagenome assembly JACCDO01 (sample SAMN15323440, study PRJNA562643) | freshwater metagenome | isolation source: river surface water | place: USA:Blue River Watershed | collected 2017-08-16
ACAATACACCAATAAACCAGAGCAATTGGTTCCACTAGCTGATGTAAATACTTTGACGAATCTATGCGCACGAATGGAATCATATTGTAATGAATTTTTAAAATTAAAAGAACAAAACTTGATGATGGTCCAAGTTATTCAACAATTAAGCACAATACAAGAAAAAATGGAATTTGCAAAAGAAAAGGAACAATTTTACCAATTGCAATTAAAACAACTTGACTTGGAAATTAAACAGGTTGAATTAGCCATAGCAAACGCGAAACCACCTTCTCTTGTTCAACAATTAATTGACGCTAAAATTATAGGTAATGGAAAAACAAATACCGATTCAGTAGAACTAAATGTAACAGAAGAACTTGAAGAAAAAACAGAAACAGGAACAAAGAAAGTAACAACTAACGCTAAAATAACAAATAATGGTACCAATGAAGCAAATACTGAAGAGAATCCAACGGTAAATAAAAAATGTGCAGATTGTAATTGTGATATTTATTTTACATCAATCCGTTGTGGTAAATGCGAAAATACTAAAAGACTAAAAACATCTATAGAGTCAAACAAGTCAAGACCTTCATTAGCTCAGTTAAAAGAGGATTTCTTACAACTCAAGTCTTATGTTCAAGTCGGGAAAAAATATGGTGTGTCTGACAACTGCATAAGAAAGTGGCTAAAACGTTATGAATCATATAATAAACTTGCAAATTAAAAAACCAATATAACAAATTCAAATAATCAAATAATTTTTGATAATTTGACATTGTACTAGCCTACTTATAATATTTTTATACTTGAAATATCCAATAATCCAATAATATTTTTAGGTCCAAGTATAATCTGAGTATCTGAGCTATCTGCTTTAAAATTCCAAGGTATTTCTTTGTCTTCAACAACAAATTTTACAGGAATATCACGGGGTATCAAACTTAAAACCCGTGTGCTAATTTTCTTAAATAATTCTCCACTTTTTAAATTTAACAGGGGCAATTGAGTATAAATTAAGTACAGCAAAATATTAAATAGGTTACAATTTAAGTGAACATTATCTGGTTTGGGTATTTTACTTAAAAATTCAATCATTGTGGATGACTCAGCTGCTAACTCAATTGCTTCTGGTAATTTGATTTTATACTGACATCTTCGGTCAGATTCATCAACTAAATATCCAAGTACTTTTGTTTTATCTGATGGAATGTTAGCAAGTCCTTTTAAAAAGTCTGGATACAAATACAAGTACCAGTTAGCAAATAAAAATTTTTCCAATTTCTTAACACCATCAAGACCAGAAAAATATTCTGGGTGTGATTTTTTAAGTTTTTTAATTTTTTTCTTCAAGTCTTTTAATTCAGATAAATATCCCTCAATTTCACTGGATGGTTGAAAATAATAATTTAAATTAATTACTCGAATAAAATTTTCATCAAGTCTGTAAGGTTTAGTTTCATAAAGCTCTTTAATTGTGTGTTCAATAAACACAGCCGATTTTCCCGCATGTAAATAATCGATTATGACAAACTGATGAGGAGTGGATTGGATAGCTTCAGGTAGGTTTGCTTTTAAAATCCAGTTTAAATAAGGTTTACCATCGGCATTAACTTTATAATCTGACAATACACCATCTTTATTATAAAAAAATTCAATAATGTTATCTGCACTAAGACCAGAAATAGGAAATGAAACAATAGTAACTTTTGGATTGGATTTTAATTCAGGATAAAGTATTTCAAGCATAAATAAAAAATAACTTGGAGAATCTCCAGGAATTAAAAGTACTGTATGGACATTTGATTCAATATATTTGGTCAAATTGACTAGGATGTTTTTTGTTGCTTGAAACAAATAAGCCAATTCCGAAAAAAAGTTATTTGGGTTTGTATGAATATTTAATACTTTGGAATATGTTTTATCTTTGTGATACATATAGTAAATTCCAACGTATTGGATTATTTTTTCCAGACCAATAGATTCAATTAAACTCTTAATCTCATCCAATGATAAAAACCTGTCTTGTGGGATTATTTTTTGTAATTGCTGGACCACTTGGTCGCGAACAAAATGTAAGTTATCAAGTTCAATAGTTTGAATAAGTCCATCTAATTCAGACCCTGCAATTTGGTTTTTAAGTATTTGGTATTTTGTTTTGTATTTAATATATTTATTATAAAATACTTGTTCTTGTTCAATTCCTTTAGAATTTGAATATTTGATATATTTTTGATATTTACTTGCTTCACGTGATAATTCTCCAAGTTTGGTTTTAAATGATAATATGTCTTCATAAGTTTTTTTAAAAGTGTTCTCAACCGTTGAATGATTTTCTAAAGAACCTTCGCATGTTTTATCATTAAAAACACACATAGTTTTTTTTGTAGGATATGTATCTAAAAAAAATAGAAATAACTCATTTTCCTTTTTAATTAAATCAAATGCATTTTCAAGCTCGCTAAAAAAAAGTTGCCCAGCCTCTTCTTTTGAAAGAATTGGATATTTAGTTTGATACAATTCAACAAAATGGTCATATTTAGCTTTCCCTTTAAAATAAGTAGTAATTTTTTTTTTAAAATTATCAAATGGTGTTCCCTTAGAATATATAAATGTACTCACACTTGTTTTTAATCTGTTTCTAGTTTCATCATTTTGTTTATAATGTGTATTATCAGTTGAGCCATTTTTTTTATTAAAATTTTTTTCTTCAAATACTGGATTATCTATATTAAACCATTTTAACAATTTAAGTTCATCTTTATCATAAGGCAGACTTTTATATTGAACAAAAGTACTATTAATTTTTTTAGATACACCAGTTCCTGAAATTAATTCGCTTCCTTTAAAAAATTTTTTTAAAAATCTGCTGTGTTCATCAAAAAAATTATCATAATCAGCGTCATTTATTTTATAGTTTCCTTTTTCATCTATTAAAACAGTAAATATAAACATCTTTTCTAAACTTCCATTTTCTAGTCTTTTCATTTTTTTAGACTGATTTCCAATTATACTTCTTAATTTTTCATGTGTGTCTATTGTTCCATCTTTTATAGCTTTTTTAACTTTACAAATATTTTCTTCTGTCCAATCTTCATGAGATCTAAAAGGTTCAATATCAATTGTTTGAGGCATCGATAGTCTTGGTTGTTGTCTAAATTGTTGTGATTGTTTTATTGGTTTTATTAATTGTTCTTGTGGTTTTCTTTTATTTTTAAATACTGATATAAAACTAGTACTATCATCAATTTTTGAATTAGGATTCATTATATAATATATATAATAGGAGTATAATTTTTTTATTCTTATTTTAAAAAAAATTGAAAATTTAACATATTAGATACATCTCCTTTATTAAATCTATTAACTAGAAACAGCAAACAATTAAAGAGAACTTATAATAAATCTTTCTTTTTCTAGTTAGCAAAAAAAGACAACGTTCCCGAGTGGTCAAAGGGGTCAGACTCAAGTTCTGATGCGATAGCTTCGCGAGTTCGAATCTCGCCGTTGTCATCATTTAATTACCATCAGCATAAAGTAAATTTATAATAAAATTTTCATGGTAGTTAGCACAACTTTGAATTTGTAACTTCGATTATAAATTCACCCAGGTAGATAGCAAACCTTACTTCTTACAGCAATAAAAATTGTTATTTAATGATAATTTTTAAACTAGGTACAGCAAATAATTATGATAATAATCATTTTTTCCAAATTTGAAAAAAAATCAACCAACCCTAGTTAGCAACCAACGCTTTAGAAGTTAGAAAAAATTTTCTACCCACAGCAACATTAAAAACTTTATAATATGAATTTTTTAGACTGGACACAGCAAAAACACTAATAAATTTAATTAATAAATTTTTGTCATAAAAAATAATTTTAACGCAAGTTAAAATATTTTGCCCAGTCAGCACAACCTTTGAATTTGTAACTTCGATTATAAATTCACCCAGGTAGATAGCAAACCCTACTTCTTACAGCAATAAAAATTGTTATTTAATGATAATTTTTAAACTAGGTACAGCAAATAATAATGATAATAATCATTTTTAAATTTGGAAAAATTTGAAAAAAATCAACCAACCCTAGTTAGCAACCAACGCTTAGAAGTTAGAACAAAAACATTTCTACCCACAGCAATATTAAAACTTTTAAAATATGGCTTTTTTAGACTGGATACAGCAAATGCTTAAATTTAATATAATAAATTTTCCTAAAATATTAGCGCGAGTTAATATTTTGCCCAGTCAGCAAACTTTAAGTAGACAGCACAAAGTTAAATCTACTAATTATTTTAATCCAGTTACAAGTTACTATTAAATAAATATTTATTTTATATTAACTTGGTAAATAAAAATTGAAATTTATAGAGTCACATATTCAAATTTATATTAGGTAATGGCACACTTAGTTACCTTAAATAATAATACTAATAATGATACCGGCATCACATGCCAAAGAAGTGGTTGCAAAAACATTTGTTCCAAACCTAACTATGTGAATTTTAGTCGTGGGTGTGGAAAACTTAGTAGGAAATATTTGGGTAACACACTTTGTGACACATGTAATCAATTATGTTGTTATACTGATACCAATGGCAATTTATGTTCCCAATCCACACTTAAGCCTGGACTTTGTGTAAAACATAAAATGTTACTTGAACAACTAAGTCAATACAAAAGTTATCAGGCAGCTGTTCAATTTCACAAGTCAAATGTTTATGTGGGTTCCCATTGGGAAAAGGCAGATGACGATGGACCAATTGATATCTACCACTACTTGAACAGAGACAGTTATAATAAAATTATCAAATCTCATCCAAAATTTAACTTTAAAGATTTTTGGAAATATGACCAAGAAATTTGGATTGGTGATGAATTATGGTCATATTGTGGCCCATATGCTGAATCAAGACTAAAACAAATGAACTATCCTGATAATTTTGAGGAAGAAATCCAAGCCCAACTACTAGTTACAAAATAAGGGGCTATAATTATTTGTATTCCTTTAATAATTTATATAGCCTGGTATTACTTAATAACTCAAATTGCAAAGTCGATTTTTTCCAATAATCAGATTCCACTTCTAATTTTTCAATTATATTATCCAAATAATAATGTCTCAAGTATTTAGTTTCTAATGCTTCGTGTTCAGTAATGCATACATGTAAATGTAATTGATAATACGATGGATGATAATGGAAAAACATATATAGTTTATTTTTATTGATTCCATATTGTTTGGCTATTTCAATTGCTTTTTCTTTTAAACTTTTGAGTAAAGGAATATCATGTTGTGTCAAGTCACGAATTGTTTTAATTTTCTTAGTAGGTATGCCTAGTAAATAAAATTGGTTGGGATTATCTTCTTTCCATACAATGTCCTTGCATAAAACCATTTCTTGATTTCTAAACAACACAATAGATTCTTCGGAAAAATTTCCAACTAACTCATGGATCCATTTGGTATTTTTATCATAAATTGAATTTATATATGGTAAACTAATTTTTTTATACATTTGATAATTTTCAGTAAAAATTTCAGTGTCTGCTTTTAACCAGTCAATAAAATCCATAGACACTGGAAACCTAAGATAATAATTTTCACTAAAAACCTCCACATATTTATCAGAAGATTTTTCAATTTGCACCAATAGTTTATCTAAAAGTTCTTGGCTATAATCACTTTCATTTCCTTGGTATTTAATTTTAAAACCATCCAAATTATTTTCAAGGCTAAAATCAAATTCATCAGGAACTATATTGGCTGCTAATAAAATACAAAACAAGTCTTTAATTACCCCATAATATAAGTTTGTTTTATTAAAATTTACAAATGAATTAAAATATTTTTTTGTTTCATTTCTTAAATTAATATTTTCCAATTTTTGCCATTTCATTTTTATTATATAAAATAAATTGAAATTTTTACTTTATATATTAATAAGTTTTTATTGTCTAATGCAGACATCAGCCGAAACCTACCCAAATAATTCTACTAATATTTCATCATCTGATTCCGAACAAAAAAACACCAAACACAAAAAAATGTATGATGGTACTCAGGTTGGAAACCAATTTGTGCAATACTTTTATTCATCATGGATGTCAAACCCCGATATTTTTACCACTGATAATATTATTAAACCTTATACCAAAATTAAACATAATAACATAACATATGAAGGACTAGATTTTATTGTCTTTCTCAAATCAGTTGCTTCAAATGGTCTGGAATTTTCCGAGTGCAAATGGGATATTATTGATTCAGGTTCACGTCAAATTTATATTTTAGTTACTGGGTCCATAGCTAATACCCAAGGTACTGGAAAATTTTCTCAAAGTTTTATGATAAGTTTTACGGGTCAACATAATGCAAGTGCAAAATCATGGGCACTTGTAAATAGTATTTTTATTTTAGAATAAGCAATTATAAAAGTAATTAATTAACATTTTCTTTATTTTGATAGTATTGGACAATTAGATCTTTGTAAATGTTAAGAATCTCATAATAATTTTTATTTAAATTTTTTGATAATTTTTTTAATTTTTTTCTAATTTCTCTAAGATTTTTCTCCATTAAATTATATATTAATATGCCCGATAAAAAAATACAAGCCCGTAATAAATTTGTTGGAAAAATAAATGGGAAAATTGAAAAACTTAATCAAGACATTAAATTATTAATTGAAGTTGATCAAGCATTAAATACTCAAACTGGTGGTGGTCTACTAGACAAAGTTGTTGGAGTACTTGGTGCAGCTTCAGCACCAGCAACTACAGGTAGTGTACAAATTAATTATGACCTTCTAAATGCAGAAGCTCAAACACTAACAGAACAATTAGCAACAAAAATATCAACTCTTGAAAAAACATTAGGTTTATTATTATCACATATTTCCAGAAACACAACTGTTGATTTAAGTCGAATTAATTTACCAGCAGATGCCACAAGACTTCAATCTGTAAGAGATGCAATTACCAGACTTGATACTGATTTAGATGCTAATAAATTTGCCAAATTTAATGAAATATACGATAGTTTTGCAACTGGAAATACTGTTATTGGGGACCAAGATTATAAAGATGCATTTGGAACTGCTGACCAATTACCAGAACAAGTAAAAGAGTTATTACATAAAGCTATTCTTTCAGCAAGACAAGGAAAACCAAATCAACCTCCAGCATCATGGAGATAATTATTTTTTAATTAATCAACAATTTTATCCATTTTATTATTTAATTCGGATAATCTTGCAACAATATTTTTAAGTGATTCGATGTTATATGTTTGGGTTTCAACTTGTTCCTTAACAACTATAGATTTGGGTGGTTGTCCTTGTAATTTTGCCAAATTAACCAAATGGGTAATATCAATTGGTTGCGCATTAAAGTTTTTTTCACTACTTGCTAATTTCTTAATTTTATTTCTGTACTTGTGGTCATTAGATAAAAAGAATCTTTCATCTTGTTTTAATAATATTTCAATATCATCAATTAACTCAAGTAATTTATTATCCATATTATAATTAGTATGATTTTTTTTATTTGTTAACATGATTTTTTAATATAAAAAAAATATCCCAGTTAAATTAATAATGAACAACTTGATTGACTTTTTAAATTATAAACAGGAAATTGTTAAATTAAAAATTCATGAGAAAAAAACAAAATTAAAAGAATTTAAACAAAAAGGTGGAACTGAAATAAAAGAACAAATATCCCAATTAGAAACTGAAATAATTAAATTAATGGCAATTAACACTATACTTTCAAATCAAAAAGCCAAGGTATCAAAACTAAACTTGGATGAAATTTTAGAAAACCTAACTAGAATTACTAGTAAGTATAATGACTTGATAAGACAAGCCCCACCAGATTTTGAACTAAAAGATTCATTGTATACTAATAGAATTTTAAACCTGATGCAATCTTTAGAAACCCAATTAGATGGAACTGGAACTGATTTTTTAAATATAAGATTAAACAACAAATTAACATTTGTTCAACCACCTATTGATATAACATCAATTGATAGAATGAATTTGGATTTTGTAACTGCGCTTGAAGACAATATTCAAAAATTTATAACTGCATATACAAAAAAATCATCTGAATCAGAAAGCACGTTTGGTACCGAAAAAACTGGACTTTTAGCTCAGTCGGAAGAATTGGATAAAAAAATTGCTTCATTAAATAGATTTGGTGACGAAATTAGATTCAGACTAAATGAAATTGAAGCATACACCAATGTCACATATAAACTTGAAGATTTAAAACCAACATTTTTTTTTAAACCAAATGACACAATCCCCGCATCATTAGTTGAAACAATTACAATAAATCAATTAGTTGGACTTGAATTTGGTTCAACAGCAAGTATTGATGAAGCCTCCCTCAATATTAGTAAATTAGGTAGTTTAGAAAATATTGATAAACTTATAAATCCTGTATTTTCATCACAAGCATCTGTATTTGCACAACCTCAGTCATCACAACCTACACAAAATGTAAGAAGATTAATTCAACAAGAACAATTAGGTGGATTTAGTTTATTTGCATCCATTAGTAAAAAAGAAGAAAAAATAACAAACGAACTAATAACCAAATGGGAAAAAGAACTGGTCAAGTCAAAAGGAAAATTATGTAAGAAACACTATGAAATAAGTACAGCAAATGTTAAACAACCGATAAATGTTCCAAGTCAAACTGGTGGTGCATTTAAAAACTGGGAGGAATATTATTCAGCATTAATTAGTTATCAACAAAAAGTTGGAGAATATAAATCAATTTATAACGAGTTAATTAATGTTTCAAATCAATTTAATTTAGCTTACCTGCAGTTTTTTTATCATAAATTATTTATTGTAAATTATGTGAAGTTAACATTAACAAAACCAGCATATAGGGTTTATTCAAATATATCACGTGGTTCGGTATCATATTATCTTTCAATTATAAGTGATATTTTAACAAAATTTTCAAATCCGGAAATAGTTAAAACAAACTCAACATATAACTATTTTTACACATATCATTTGTTAAACTTGCGTATTTTAAATGGGTTTTTGGGTTGGTTGCATTTAAATTGGAAAGCAGCACCTGAAGATGAACAAATAGAATCAAACAAAAATGTTTCTCGATTGTATGTTTTAAATTCTACAGTTAATCATGCCCCAAATATTAAAAAAGGATTTTTTCTTTTTAATTTATTCAAAGATATCTTAGATGATTTTAAATTAACTCAATCGTCACCTGTTTCTGTATTTTTAAGAATTAATGATAGACCCGAATTACCTGTAACAGCTATAGGAAAAAAAGAAGTTAACTTTATTAAAAGTTCACGCGAGCAATTACAAACAGTACCACTTGATACATGTTTAACAAGAATGGGACAAACTGAAAACAAAGAACAAATATTAAGTAAATTTGATACTCGAGGTGGAATTAAATTTAATGAAATTTTTGATCCAGAAGGCTTTAAAAACAATGACACATTAGCTCTTTACATGGGTATACCAAATTACTTGTCAAAATCTCAATCAATTATGATGATTACTTATGGATATTCAGGTGTTGGCAAAACATTTACTTTATTTGGTAACAAAGGAACTCAATCTGGTGTGCTACAAAAAGCCCTAACAAGTATTCAGGATATGAAAGCAATTTATACTAGATCATATGAAATTTACGGGCTTGCTTTACCATATAAATCCTATTGGTCTGGTCGGGACCCATCACAATATTCTCATAAAATATACACTTATAGAATTAAAAAATTATCCGGTAACATGATTGGTGTTGAACACACACCATCTGATATCAAGTCGGGTAGTGCAATTAAATTATATCTAGATGATGTTAAATCAGATATTGAAGATTCAAATCAAGGAACATACACAAAAATTGATACCATGGAAATTACTAATTTTTCTGAATTTGTTGATAAAATAGATGAGATACGTATAGCTGAAGGAAGAATTAAAAAGACAGTTAATAATCCTGTTTCATCGCGTTCAATAATGGTTTATGAATTTAAGGTAAAATTAAATTCTAACAAAGTTGTAAGATTTGTTGTGATGGATTTGCCAGGAAAAGAAGATATTTTAAATTCATATGTTAAACCAGACCCTATGATACATAACCAATATTGTATTCAATTAAAACCAGAATTTTCTTCATATGACCAAACAGCTCTAAGAGCAGCAGTTTATTTAAATCCAATGTTATTAGCAGTTTTTCCCAGTGTAGCTGAAAAACTTAACACATTTTTATTGGACAAATTAGAAGGTGTGATGAAGCAAGCATATTTAAATTTTCTGGTGACTACTGTTGGTTCAAGTGATTTAGTTCCTGATGGGAAAAAACTTTTGGGTTCAAAAAAAATAATAGATTTAATTAAGTGGAATAAAATAAATGAATCGGACATATACGAAGAATTAAAAAGATATTTTGGTAGAAATGCACAAAAAATGCCTTATGGTGAATTAGTACATAACTTTAGAGATATATTTAAAAGCAAAAAGATAGCAGAAAGAACACAACTAGAAAATGACATAAATGATAAAATTCGTCAAGGTATATCACTTGGAATAATATTTAGAGAAAATAATTATACAGTTCAAGATAAAGTTAATTTTAAAACGTGTATTTTAGCTGGGGAAAATTTACGGTTTATATTGGAAAATAATTTGATAAATATTTTAACTGATTTTTATTCAACAAATTTAATTAATTTGGATGCAACTAATTGTACAATTGGGAAAAACACATCGGCAATTTCATTTGAAGGTTTTTATATTAATGAAAATATTTTAGGGCTTGTAAATACTTTAAGTAAAAGATTAAATAGAGGTTGTAGTGTTCAAAAACCAAATCCAATACCAAGTATGGGTAATTATTTTTCAAATCAAATGGACAATTATAATTCTAGTTTAGGTAGGGATGATAAAAGAAACATAGTAGAAATTGACCCAGAATTATTACCAGTGAACACTAGGCTATCATCAGTACCTCAATCAATATATAAATTAACATATTTGAATTTGTCCGACTCATCTGTAATCTATGAACATCCTGGAAATGAAACAAGATCACAGACATATTTTTTAAGAGATTTTTTAAGAAATGACATAAATTTAAATGATGCCAATGTGATTGGATATTTTGAAAACAATAATGTTTTATTAAGTTCTGGTTCCAATGGTTATGATACACCAAAATATTTAAATAAGCCTATTAAAACATGGTTTGAAAATTCATATGATTTTAACAAAACATATTCTGATGAACCACCTATTGCAACATTTATGGAAGCATATTTTGGAAAAGAAGCTGATGGTATTACTGATGTGATTAATAACTTTTATTTATTTTATGTGGTGTCAAATGATAATAAAGAAAAATGTGCTAATCAAATTAAACTCATCTCAGACTCGGAAATATTCATTAAAACCATTAAGGAATGGACACCGTGTGCTTAAGTACCTAGATACTTAAGTGCTTAAATTATTCAAGTATTCAGTTTCAAATCAATTAATTATTATTAATTATTTTTTTTATAGTTAATAATAATAATGAAAATATTTTCACATTCTTTACAAGGAAAAAGGGAATCAAATGAAGACCAACATGTTCATATAATAAATTTATCTGGTGAAAACCAAGAATTAAATCCAGTAAATTTTATTGGTGTTTTTGATGGTCATGGTGGAAAAGCTGTAAGTAAATATTTGAAAGAAAATTTACCACAATTTTTTGTTAATAAATTTAAAAAAGATATTTATGCAAAACCAGATACTGCTTCTAAATATTTTAATAAAGTATATGATTTAATTCAAAACAAAATGAAAGAAGAACATCCCCGAGCTATCCAATATTGTGGTTCAACTGCATGCGTTGGTATTCATTTTAAAGATAATGAAGACAAAAACCGTCTATGGATATTAAATGTTGGTGATTCTCGTGCTGTCAAATGTAATAAATTAAATATTGCAGAACAATTAACAGCAGATCATAAACCAAACGCACCAGAAGAAAAACAACGTATTGAACAGTTAGGAGGTAAAATAGAATTTGATGGTTCTGATTGGAGAATTAAGGACCTATCTTTATCTAGAGCATTTGGTGATTTAGAATGCACGCCATATGTGACTCATTTACCTCAAATTTACAGATATAAAATAAGTTCTTCTGATAAATTTATTGTGTTTGCTTGCGATGGCTTATGGGATGTTATGTCAAATCAAGATGTTGTTGATTTTATAAATGAACTTTCATTAAATAAAAAATTTAAAGGTAACTATGCGAAAGAACTTGCCGAACATGCATATGCTAAAGGTTCATTAGATAATATTACTACAATTGTTTATTTATTATAAATTAAGTTTGTTTGTTAATTTTGTTGTTTAATTAATTTGATACAGTAGATAGTGGAATCCATTTTTTCCATTTGTTTGAATAAATACAATTGAATTTAACTGGTTTATCACCTATAACATCATCACATAATTGAGATATTTTAAGATTAGGAACTAATGCTATCCCTTCTTTATCACCGTTGGGATTTTCAGAAATATCATATACATCAGGAATCAATGTACGAGATAACCAATAAACTTTTTGTTTTCCATTTGATTCATATGAATAAGTGCGAGACTTTAAAAAATTAACAAAATCATGAATAATATGATAGGATTTCTGTTCTATTTGTTCATTATTTGAAGTGTTTATATCAACTTTATCGGATTTTTTCTCAATATGAAGCACATTTACTCCTGAAAATTTAGGATAAAAAATAATACCATTTGTGGGTATTGATAAGTTTGGTAAGTTTTTAATCATTGATTCAAGTTCGTCATATTTACATAACTTGTTTAATTTAAATTCAAAATTTACACAATATGGTTGTTTTTCTTTTTTAAAATTACTTTTTAGCACTGAATCAAGTTGATTCATTTTTTGACTCATTTCCATTTCTAACATTTTGTTACCCATCAAATAGAAACAGTCCTGAACTAAAAATATATGTCCACTATTTGTTTGAATTATTTTACCATCAAAAATTGTCCCATTATAAATTGTATCAGTTGTTTTTAAATTGATTTGTATAACTTGGATAGTTTTCATATCTAATTGTGATTTATGATATGATAACTTTTTTCTATCAATTGCAACACAATATTGGTTGTTATTAATAGTTAGCATAATAAGTAAATAGTTGTAGCCTTTGAAATTAGGCGAAACATAATGTTCATTTTCATGTAAAAATTTAAGTTTTTGAGTATTATTTAACATAATATATCTATATTTTGATAAATCGAGTTTAGAGTATAAAAAGTCAATAATTTTATTTTTAACTTCCCAATCAACTAAATACCCATCACCGCTTCCAATTGTAATTTTTTTAAGCATTATAGTATAATAGATTGCTTGTTTTTAAATAGAAATATCAATTTTTTACAAGCTTGTCAATTTTTTACAAAATCAAATAAGATTTTCTAAAAAATATTTTTAAACAAAATTAAAACATAGCAACTGAACCGGATGTACTCGGATCTGAAGCTAAAATACCATCGGAACTTTCACCTCCATTTTCGGGTCTTTCATTTTCATAAACCCAAGTATCTGGTGTTAAGTAATACAAACTTGAAGCCGCTTGTCTAAAATTAGTATTTGGTTCACCATTAATAACTTTTTGTTTAGGAACTAACTTTTTAAAGTCAACAAATGAGTTGTCGTAAATTTCTTTTAAAGTTTTACCTCTACCATCAATAAAATCATCTGGATCTGCAATACCATCCATATTTAAAGTTTTTTCTTTATTAAAACTATAAGTAAATCTAGCTTTTGGTTCAATAAATGTTTCCACAACTCCAGTAACTTGTTCGCGTGAATTATAAATTGGATTACCATCTGAATCAAATGATTCAATCCATGTATTTGGATAATGAGGAGTTACATCAGCTCCTGATTGTTGTTCCACTAAAAATTGTTTTTCAATTGGTCTTAAATCATAATCAAATTTAACTTTTTGTGGAGAAATTGGTTGATTATATTTAATTCTATCCATATTAAAATTTTCAACAACTTCTTCTTGAATATTATTCTCCGTTTTTTTAGAATTTTCATTTTTATGTTTTTGAATACAGTAATATAGAGCAACAAGAACCCCAAAAACTAATAAAACATTAAATATTTTTTCCATTTATAATATGATATATTTTAAATAGAAATAATTAGAAATTAAATATTATTTTTAAACAGTATTAGTTTGTTCGCTTTTAACAGTCATTTCTGTTTCTTGTTGTGGTTTAGGTTCTTGCTTTTCAACTTGTTTGTATGATTGTTCAGCCACAGCTCTTGGTTTGAAGCAACTGAACCATCCTAAACATTTATTTACTTGTACTTCAACTTTTGGTTGAAGCATTACTAATTTAACAGCAACATCAACAAGCTTTTCGAAATCTGCTTTTTTATCATTGGGAATTAAATCAAATTTATCAACAATAAATCCATAAAGCATTTTAATTAATACTGGTAAGTCTTCGTATGTTAAATGTAAATTTGACATTTCGTTGTAGGCATCTGTAATTAAAAATACAAGCTCGGGAGCATCGTATTGGTCAATTTTACCGTCTTTCATAATATTGTCTAAAGATGTTTTTACACGAGCAATAAATTTTTCATCAGCTGAAAGTATCTTAAATACCTCTTCTACACTAGGCATAATACTAT
>JACCDO011574609.1_pt1 | contig 14720 bp, 15 predicted proteins | sample 7446101 | NCBI WGS metagenome assembly JACCDO01 (sample SAMN15323440, study PRJNA562643) | freshwater metagenome | isolation source: river surface water | place: USA:Blue River Watershed | collected 2017-08-16
GCACAACCTTATCACTCATCTTTAGCCTCGGCACGACGCATGGCAATTAATTCATCAACCAAAGAAACAGGTTTGTCTGCTTTATCAAGGTAACTTTTGACTTTTGCCTGTAGTTTGATTAAAGCCTGCTCCGGCGTTGTGATATGGATTTCATTATCTTCAAAGTGGAGGATAATGTCATCTCCAGCTTTTAGGCGGAGGATTTTGCGAAATATGACAGGTATTATAACTCTACCCCCATCTCCCATTTTTGTACGGATGTCATTCATATTGCTGTACCATCTGATATATGTCACTTAAATTATTATATAGAAACGTAATATTAAATGTCAATAAACTAATTATTTGCCAATATAAGAAATAATATATCATTGTTGAATCTAAATGCCACTTAATTTTTAAAATGACATTTTTATAACAAATGACCCTCTCACAAGAGAAGAGGAGGAAACTGCACAAGGAATTACTATTTCTTGTGGAGTATAGAAAAACAGCTATTCACAGAAGACGATCCCTTGACACAAAGTCCTAATTGCACAATAATACATGAAAATTGATATTTTATTGTGGTGTTAACCATGAGATTTCGACATGGTCGGTAAGCAAGCAAAGATATTCTCCCAACGAGAAATTTTACAAGTCATCCACCATATAAAAGGAACAAGATACCCCCTTCGGGATCAAGTCATGTTCCTTCTTTCCATTAAAGCAGGATTACGCGCTAAGGAAATTTCCTTTTTAAGTTGGGGCATGGTCACAGATGCTTCAGGAAGGATAGGAGAGTCTCTTCAGTTACCGGACAACTCTTCCAAAGGGAAATCAGGGAGAACAATTCCTTTAAACCAGCAGTTAAAGCAAGCCTTCAGCGATTTGTATCATTCTTACCCTAAAGAACCAGCTCACGATCAGTATGTCATTTTCAGTGAACGGGGAACGAAGATGATTCCTTGTAACGTATCACATTGGTTTAAAAAAATCTTTAAAGCCCTTCGATTAGAAGGCTGTTCGAGTCATTCGGGGCGGCGAACTTTTGTGACCAATGCTGCTAAGCGTATTATCGAAGCCGGCGGTTCTCTTCGTGATGTCCAGCAGTTGGCGGGCCATACTTCTTTGCAAATGACACAAAGCTATATTGAAGGGGACAATGAGGCTAAGAGAAAAGTTGTCGAGCTTATTTAGGAGTAAGAGCATCGCGTTTTTTAAGCATTAGACTAAATATTTAAAAGCCTGAGATTAACAGTTTTGTTGGGACATAATTATTTTGCTAAAATATAAAATTTCTGCCAGGTAAGGTCAAGTTAGAGACGGTCCTCAAGGTTCAGACAGCATCTTAAGGTACAAGGCTGCGCATTCTTTCTCCATTTTCAATTGGATAAAATTTGAAAATGATTCTGCAACCTAACAATAAAGTTATAAAGTTCATCCAAAAATGAAATTAAAAACTAGGAATTGTAGTTAAGTTATTTACCTGTATAGTTGACTCATAAAGGGGGCGTTTTGGTACACTATATTCTAAATCCAAACCTTTAGTTTCTGGCTTGCTAATAGTATTTACAAAGTGTTTCACCGATAGGTTTAAGTTAGAGATTTGATGATGATGACATAATTGACACTCTAAATTTATTTTCCATTTTGAATTTTTATGTTGTCTGAAATAGTCAAGTCCACAATCCTCACATTTTATAGAACGTGGTTTAATATTACTATTACGATCTAAAAATTCTTTTGCAGCGATAACAGGAACTTATTTTTTTAACGTTTCCTTTAATTCACTTAAATTATTTAAATCAATTGTTTTTATAAATAACTTATTTAATTCTGGCTCAAGGGTAACAGAAATACGCTGAGAGAGATCATTAAATGAAGTGTTACTCGATATAATTTTCAAAGTATCTAAAACTTCTGGAAAAAAGGAGGCTAAGAGCAATTTCAGAAACTTATGTAGTGTGCCATAAACGATCGGGGCTGTTGAAAACAGCCATGTTTCACTCTCAATATAGAGGTACATAATGGGTTTTAAAATACTTAAGCATTTGACATATTTATAAAAAAAGATAAAAAAGAGGCTTATTTATGCAGAAAAAATATTTACATCCCCCTTTCAGGAGGAGCATCCAAAAACCGGGGGCACCCTGCTAAAGGTAGGGAACACCCATGAATTTGTACCATTTTTGGATACCAACTCTTAAAAGAGTCACCGATCTCATTATTAAGGGTTTTTCAGCAACAAATGTACACCAATGAAGAAGCCGTTCAATTTCGCGCCGGTATGAATTAAAGGATTACGGAAGCCGCTTGATACGGAAACGGTCACGAGCGGTTCGGAGGGGTGCTGTTGGAAAAGTGCCTTCAGCAATGAAGGTAACTCGCTGGCTGCCTACCCTACATCACGTACGGTTCTGTGAGAAGTTGGTGGGGAGGTTCCGTCGGCTTACTCTACCTATAAGGTGGAAAATGGAAAACTTCTCACATCTGTTATTGAAAAACAGAGAATTCTAAACGTTTTAATAGTTGAAGCAGAAAAAAACATGTTACAGGATAAGCTTCTGATCCTGGTGTGTTGTAAACTTTATGGGTCAAGATTTGAATATGGATCTAGGTAATGCGTACTTAGGTAGGGTACTTACGTATGTTTTTCTGATAAGAAAGCATCGATTCTTTCAATATGGTTACGTTTGGCGACAATTAAGAAACATCGATTCTTTCAATGTAGCTACGTTTAGTCTAACAAAGCAAGGAGGTTATCAATGACTACTCACGCAGAAAATTTTGTTAAAGGTCTATCAAAATATGTCATTTTAGTAAAAAAATATCTTCTAAGCATTGGATTTACATTGATATTTTTTGGACTTCAACCTTCTCATGGTATGGAGGATAATCTAAGTCCTTCCTCTCCACCTATTGAAGGATATGTAAAAGTACGGATTTGGAATTCTAACCTTGGACAGGGAATTGCAGGCCACGTATCTTTACAAACATGTGTTTCATACATAAGTTTATGGCCCAATGATGAAGGTAACAGTATAGCTCATTATGATAGTACTTTGGCCCGTAAGCTAGGCAGTGCTGGCGAATTTGTATTTAATGCTCCAGCTATCGGCATGAGGTTTTATAAGCAAGATCGTATGAATGAAGACAATCAGGACCCAGATCATGTTTACCTAGTACAAGCTAATACAGAAAAAATTGATGAGATAGCAGTGCATTTATTAGATATCGGTGAATACGAAATGACCGATGACTTATTTATAATGCATGAAAAGTATAGGTGGTATGCTCCTGGTCAAAATAAGTCCTTCAGTGATGGACTTGAGAATGGTAAAATATATTTAAACTGTGCTTCCTCAGTCATGCTAGCTCTGTATTTTGGTGGAATAGAGGAAGCGTATTTCAATAGAGTTTTTAACCAAAAAGAGGCATTTGCACATTTATTCAAAGCATTTTCAAATTCAAATACTTCTGAATAAAATAGAGAGAATTTTATTGAGTTAAGTCATTTATCTCACATAATTTTACCAAGTGACATTAAAACTGTATTAGATTTAGTGATAAGAGATTCTTTTAAACAGGATTTGGAGGAACTGATTCATGCAAGAAGAATAAAAGGTATAGAAAGAGATGATGATATATCTATTAAAATAATATTAGAAAATATTCAATTAGTAGACGAATCTAAAAACATTGCCGACATACTTCTCGAGCGTGGTTGGCTGTATTCCTTGAATAATAAATCTCCTTTTAATTTAAAATTGCCATTTGATTTACAAAGTCAAATTACCCACGAAAAATCTTTACGAGAGGCTGGTAAAGCAGTTGTAATTGCAGGGGCTATCGGTATTGGAGCATTGGTTGTTTCTGAAGTAGTTAAGAAAAATCAGTGTGTACTCTTTTAGTAGAGTGAATTAGAAACACCTATTTGAGTTATATAAATGGTTAGCTATCAACTATAATATCCAAAAAATCATAGTTGATAGCAGCTAAAATTATAATAGGGGTTCAATAACGGAATCCCTAATGGCGCTTGACCCATGCCCTGCATCATCACGTACATGCTCACGAGGCCGATGCTTTATATCATCTGAAATTCCAGTATGCCTTAACCAATGCACTGTAGCTTCGAGTAAAGTTTCCGCTTCTTCCTGAAAGTTATCTTGCTTTAATCGTTCCATTGCCCCATCAAAACAATCCTGCACAATACAGCGGATATAAGTTGTATTCGTTATTGGGCCTTGTCCTTTGATTTTTGGGAGCAAAGGAATATTATCTGCGGGAGAAGGAAGCGATGACAAGCCCAAATGCTTCCGCCAACGCTTGAGAACTCCTAACATAGCATTACTAACGGCAATTTGCCGTTGTTTATTTCCTTTTTCAACCGTAATAAACTACCAATTATTATCACTATCTCTATAAAAGTGGTTCATTGTTGGTTTCCAGCGAGAATTCGCTGAAAGCTCCAATATACGAAGATACATGAAATATAAGGCGGACATGATAAATAATGTACGCTCATGCAATTCTGGCGAGGTGTCAGCCATATTTTTAGCCCTTTCTATGACATATTGCCATTGAAGCTCTGATGAATCCGGAGAATTCTAACTTGTAATGCAACCTAGCAGCTCTTTGATCTGCTCACATCCGTCAAGCACCTCGCTATGCGAGGGCGTTATGGCTTAGGGGTCAGGCTCTTTATGAAAGACGTAAAGGCAGAGACCTGTTTGACATCGAAAAGTCTTTAACTCTTTTCAACGGTTTTGACATTCATAGGTTGATTACCACCTATAGATGCTATCTCGAATTTGAAAAGAGCTAAATATCAAAGTCCGAATTTTTAGAAAATCTTGTCCTTAAAATTCAACACCCTGCATTCCGTAATGATATATGCGTCCTCCTCCCCCCCTTAAATCTGAAGGATATAGAACGGAGAGTATCTATAAAAATATTGTTAATAAAATCATTAAACTGTTTTGAATTGGAGGTTAAGATAAGGAACATGCCCCAAACAAGTTGCAATTTTAAATCCGAGATATTTGGCAATCAAATTGGGTTAAAATTGAAGTAAAATTTTTTCTTTTTCTTGACAAATATTGTTAAAATGTGCTTACATATATATTCTAAGATAGATAAGTTTCTATTTTTTTTATTAGAAAAGGAAATGTAAAATGGCAGCTAATGAACGTCTTCAAACAATTGATATTCGGATTAATAAGTTGCAAACGCGTAAGAAAAAGCTGGAAGCAAAAAGGAAGGATAAAATCATAACAATTTTAAACAGATGCGGGGCTAACAAGATCCCAGATGAAGTATTGGCGGGCGCTGTTCTGGAAGCTGTTAGGGCTTTTGAGAAGAACGATAGACGCATTTCAACCTGGCAATCTGAGGGTTCTAAAATTTTAAAACCAGGTCGTGGTCGAAAAAGATTTATTTGAACGTTTTATAAATCGCCCATAATCCTTTTTTATCTTTCTTTCCCAATAAATAATTATTAAGATTATTAAAGATAGAATACCCAAGCGATCGGCTTGTGTAAAGGGTATTATATTTATTTACCTTGATTTCAGAGAGGTTCCCGGTCAACCTTTGGAAAGAAATCACAAAAGTTTTTAAATAGGAATGGTGGAGGGTAATTTTAGACAAACCCAGAATTTTATTTCCTTAACGGGCTTCTCTCATTTAGGCAAACAGTGACTCCATCATGATTCCTTGATCAAATGATTTTTTTGCATACATGTTATGTGATTTTAGATGATATGTTTTGCTGAAATGAAATTTTTGTGGCTTTGTTTTTATATTCTCTGATAAACTTAAGTCTCGCATATGCATATACAATTATTATTTATATTTTACGTATTTGATTATACCAACGTTCATCTTTTCAGTTTGAGGTGTATTTTTATGATTTCAAGAATATTTTGTATTTTTCTATTAATGTTGTGTCTGAAAGTTTTCCCCACATTCGGAATGAATGCTGATGATTTTCAAGAACATAAGGACTTAATGAGATTTAAATTAGGTCTCGAATTTCAAGAAAATAGTGCCTTATATCCTTGGGATTTGGATAATAGCATTCAAAAGAAGCCGTTGTTTTTTTTCAAAAGGGGGACCGAATATTTATGGCATGTTGTCATTGATACAAATGATATTGAGTTTGTTACCAGGTCTTTTTTCCCACATGAAAAAGAAAGTTTAAAGCTGTGTATTGCCAGCATATTAACAGCTGTTGAATCTCTTAGAGACATTTTTTTAGAATGTTCAAGTACAACATTCGAAAAATGGAAAGATAAAATTTATTTTGGATATCAAGGAGTTTTTTTATTAGAAAACAATATAACCATAGACTTGGGCTCTTTACACGAGATAAAAAGGCCTTGCGAAAAATGGGAACCACAATTTTCTCCCCAAGTGACTATCCAACATTCCCTATCTATTACCATACCTTTATACTTCTCCCTGTTTGGCTTTGATAGTTCTGATATGTTGAGATTTTCAGCTAGTTTTCCTAACCGAGAAATTTTTTTAGCAATTTATAAGAAATTTGAACTTTGTCAAACTGCTTATAGTGCCTGTAAAGAATGCTATGATGTTTTTCAAACCCCAGAAGCTAAAGCAGCTTATAAGGCTTCTAAAGAAAATTGTGAGAAAGTAGCGCCTGGTTTGCATAAGCAATTAATGACCATGTACCAACAACTTTGTTCACCGTTGGATGGATTTGTGTTCCTCCATGCTTTAACCCTTGTCAACATGACCCCTATTGAAGATGGGGGAGATAAACAATTTTTGGTAGAAATGCTACGTAATCAGCAGAAATACAAGCAAATAGACCCAAAAATGCGTTTAAACCTTATGTCACGTCGGCCGTTTTCTTCAATGCTGAAAGAATTTCAAAAACCTGGGCTTGTTTACCATGAGTATTTTAAGAAGGTGGTACAGGATAACAATTTTAAATTTAGCAAGGTTTTTGATGTACCAGGCCTTTTCAATAAGACAAACTATGGAGAACAATTTTTTGATCAGCATGGTCAATTAATAAATCTGTACCAATTCTCAAATTTTTTTCAAGAAGATTTCTTTTTTAACAACAAAGGAATAATAAGTATTCTGTTAAATCAAGGGATAATAGGGACAGCAATGCTGAGAAACTTTAAGAAAGACCTTATGACAAGTAATGGGTTTCCTATTTTTACCTTATTTGATGACTATTATACCCTATCAATTCAAACAGTTGAGAATCCTTCAGAAAGATATATCGTTGATCCTATAAATTTTGCTATAATGCAAGAGGAAGAGGATAAGTGTGATACTCTTTCTCCGCCTTGGATTTTGGATCCCTCTAATTCTATGGGAAAGTTTAAGGAAGCGGAAATGGTTGAGCAAGACCTGACATATGGAGAAGCTATTATTGAAGTAAGATCAATTAGAAATGTGCAATCATGGTTTTTAAGAAAAGTCGGCTTAAAATCAGAATCAGTGGGTGACTTTCTTGTGAAGCCGGATAATTATTTAGTTGATCAAGTTTTGGGGTTATTTGATTTCTTAGGCAGTTTTGAACAAAGCTTTTTATATGGCAAGAATTTTGCAAATGAGATTATCCTTAGCACCGTTAATGCCATAAAAAGATACTAAATAGGGAGGGGAGAAATGAAAAAAATATTAGGAATTTTAACAGTAGCTTGTTACTTAATGGCCCCGGCCATGGGTTGTTGTAACTTTAAAGAACTTGATGGTGAGGCAGAAGCAATCGTTACGAGACTGCAAGCTGATATGGAAATAAACAAAGAGGATATACTGAAGCGCGTAAGCCATTTACACATTGACGATTCCGGCCAAGTTGGCAAGGAGGCTCATTTCTTTCAGGAGGATAAATATGCAGACTTCCAGGAGCTATATAGCGATTCTCTGCAAAAAAACAACATTCGATTCTCTTCTTTTGCTCGTATATGCAAAAATATATATGACGACAACAGCTTTGAGAGTATTAAGCCCAAAGTTGCCGTACATCTTTTGTTTAGAGAAGTTTTTAAAAAGTTGGAAAATTTAGAAAAGATGCGGAAGAAAAATGAAACCCAAAACGTTGAATTTGAAAAAAAGCGCATGGAAATGAACATTACACAAGAAGTTGAGTACTTCTTGGATATTCATAAAACGTTAAGCGGTTCACAAACACTTAAATTTCCGCAAACATGGGGACAAGATTTTTCAATAGGTGGCTTATTGCCAATGGGTAATGGTTCTAACGGTTCCCACGTATATTAAAGCCAAGCTTCTCATCACGGCTTTCCGCTACCTTTAGGGTGTGGTTTTTAATGTCGGCTGCGTTAAGTTGAGTATAAATGAGTAAAAAATGCTTATTCTATTAGGCCATTCAATTGGTTGTTCTGTCGCATCGATGATCAGGCTTTCTACTTCTCTCTTGAGAGAGATGGCGCTCTTTACGAATAGCGACAGTACGCGCAAGCAGAGGCTCAATTTTTCTTGATCAGTCAGCAAACGCGCGAATCATCAATGCTGAAAAGATAGTCTAGAAATTCTTGGCTGATATAGTGCGACGTTAAGAAGCGCCTAAATATAGCTGATCTCATATAAAACAATCATAAATCTTGTTTCTCAAAAATGGTATAAACAGGGCATTACAATTTACGACAACGCGACTTTGCTTCGGTCCATTTTTGCTCAATAGGATTTAAGTCTTCCTTTTACCCACACGTACAAAGTATACTAATGCTTAAAGGGATAAAGGAGGGAAAGGGAACTACGGCACGTTAATTCTGGAGATAAGAGGCTTATAAAGAGACTGGTTCATACGAGTGTTCTTATAGGGGTCCCGCGTCGGAATGACGGATATGTGACAAACCCAGCTGTAGTATGTTGATTTTAAATGATAAAGAGACGAGAAAGAATTTTGAGGAAATTTTCTAAGGTGTTGTTTTTATTAAAGAAAATTTGATAATTTTTCAACAAAACTGGCTTGTTTTTTAAGCAGCTGGCAGCGACTGTCATAGAGATATCGTTTTATCTTTTGCAGATCTGGCTCTTTCTCTTAGTTCCACATCAATATAACGATCGGTAATAGCGCCTGAGCTATGGCCAGCGTCGTCACGGACATGTTCCCTTGGGCGACGTTTGACATCTTCTGATATGCCCGTATGCCGTAACCAGTGCACTGTGGCAATACGAAGCCCCTCAGCCTCTTCTTGTTTACCTTCAGATTCTAGAACATCTGTCGCTTCATCAAAACATTGTTGCACCAGATTTCGAAGAGGCCCATCATTTGTAATTGGCTTGTTTGGGTTTTTGAGATGGGATATTAGGGGTGTCTTTTCGTTAAGGGAGGGAAGGGGGGAAAGTTTCATGTAATTTTCACGATAGCGCTTTAAAGCATTAAGCATGGCATCACTTACGGCAATTTGTCTGACTTTGTTACCTTTACCTATCGTTTTAAACCACCAATGACCTTCGGTGTCTTTAAAAAAGTCACCCATTGTTGGTGTCCACCGTGGACTTGCAGCAAGTTCAGAGATGCGTAAGTACATACCAAACAGACAAGAAAGAATAAAAACGGTTCTTTCGTGAGAAGGGTTTTGAGCCGCTTTATCTTTAGCAACGTTGATGACCGTTTCCCATTGTTCATTCGAGAGACGTCGAATAACTTGGGTCTTAGCCTCTTTTTGGAGGAACTTACTTTTCTGTCGGATTAAACTAAATGGATTGGCCTGAACAACTTGCTCTTGCAAAAGAAAGTTATAGAAACTGCTCAAGATATTAAACATGACCTTTAGGGCAGATTGAGAGAATTGGTATTTGCTTTTATCGGGCGTCATTCCGTCTTTATGATCCTTTTTGCTCACATGAGCTTCAAAAGGCCTCCATTCTGGATTAGGGACTTTCTCACCCTTATCTTTTTTAAATCGAGCAACCTTTTTAAGGCTTATCCATCTTTTGGGTGGTTTCAAGCAAAATTCAATAAAAGACTCAATATCTTCACGCTTATGCTTTATGAAGGATTGCTGACGCACAAACCAACTCCATTGGAGAAGACGCTCCAGATCCCGTCTGTAAGCTCCAAAAGTATCTGTGCTACCACGATAGCTGTATAAGAAATTTAAAGCCATTTGGTAGTCTTTAACGGCAAAGGATGGTAAAGTCACTTTTGTCTGAGTAAAACAATGATTAAGCCATTTTCTAATGATTTGATGGGGATTGTCACCGGCAAAAACCGCTTTATATTGATCAATGACTTCTTCAAGGGTATCAAAAACAGGTATCGGGATATAGGAGGTTCTTGACATTTACACGACGCATTCTTATAACCTAGTAATCAATATTACTCGTTTTTTATGAGAACAACAACAAAAAAGTAATCTCATGGCCAACAAAATCCCCCGCCTTTTGACACCAGCAGAACTCCTCGACATTTACGGCATTCCGGCTTTGAGCAATATCGAGCGCCAGGAATACTTCACCTTTAACGCTGAAGAAAGTAAGGCATTATATGACTTTAAATACGCCAAAGAAGCCATATACTTTGCTATCTGCTTGGTGTTTTTTAACATCAAACAGACCTTAGGGGATTTTAGCTACCAAAACGTTACCGCTGAAAGACAACATGTAATGAAACGATATTTTCCCTACTTCATAAAACGGATGAATATCATCGGATCATTAGCATCAAACAGGATATGAAGGGATTCAAAACCCATGATTTGTGGGAGGAATTGAGCAAACACACTCAACTCAAAGAAATATTTGACATTGCTAAAACTGTCTTGCCTCAGCTTGGTTTACCGACAACAACAATCGCCTACTATGCGAACCTTATCAACTATTATAATGCTCCAGGCCTAAAAAAGCTCAATCTCCATGCCATTGGACTGTACCTTCTCTGTTACACTTTTACCCGGTATCAGGTTCTTAACGACAACCTTTTAGAGGCTTTCAAAAAGCGAGCGCTCGAATACAAAAAGAAAGCATCAGATTCCGCCAAAGCTGACGCCTTAAAGCAGCTCGATTTAATCCAAGAAACCCGTGGATGTGTCAGTGAAGGTTTAATTACCATTAAAAATCACCTCTATCCAACGATTCCCAAGAAAGTGTTTTTTGAACATATTCCAGAAGACCAAATTTTAATGGCAGCCCATCTCCTGGTTGATGAAAGCTTTAACAAGGACCTTTCCTTTTGGAAGTACATTGATAGCGTTGAAGATTCCATCAAACTCAACTTGAGAAAACTTTTTCTGGGGATTGATTTTGTCGTCACCAACAATGATGATTTAAAAGAAAACATTGCCTATGTTAAAAGTCACCTACTCGCAGGCGCCGTTCCTGATGGTACCTGCCCTCCTTCCGTTCAAACATGGATTGGGAAGCAAGATTGTAAGTATTTGATCGAAAAAGATAAGATCATTTTTAATCGCCTCGAATTCTTCCTTTATACGCAAGTAGTGCACCACTTGGGTACCAACAAACTGACTTTGCAATGCAGCATCAAACACAAGAAGATGAAAGATGAGCTTTACGATGATAAGAGGTGGACCCAAGAGAAAAAGACCATCCTAAAGCAACTTGATTACCCAAAACTTCTCACCCCCATCCAAGCGATATTAAGAACACAAACCTTACTGCGCTTTATAAAACAGTTAATTCCTCCATAGAAAATTGTCCTGACCCCTTATAAAAGGTCCAGAAAATAAGTTAGGATTTGGACGTTAAAATAGGGAGAAAAATATAGCACGAAAAAAGTTTGAAGCGGGGCAAATTATTGGACATTTGAGAGCAATTGAGATATTTTTTGGCAAAGGAAAGACAGCAGCACAAGCCTGTCGTGACGTTGGAATTACCGAACAAACCTATTATCGGTGGCGCAAAGAATATGGCGGCATGCAAGTATCCCAAGCCAAGCGTCTCAAAGATCTTGAGAAAGAAAACACTCGATTGAAGAAAGCGGTTGCCGAACTCACTTTAGATAAACTGATATTAAAGGAAGCCGCTGAGGGAAACTTCTAAGCCCCAAACGCAAACGCCTAACCATTATTCGTGTGGTTCAAAAATATGGCGTTTCACAACGTCGAGCCTGCACCGTTTTGGGGCAACACCGATCCATCCAGCGGTGTAAGCTTCTTCATGATTGTGATGAACTTCTCCTTACAAAAGATATTATTCGTCTGGCAAGTCAGTATGGACGTTATGACTATCGTCGCATTACAGCTTTATTGAAAGCAGAAGGATGGCAAGTTAGTCATAAACGCGTGGAACGCATCTGGCGATCTGAAGGATTGAAGGTCCCTGCAAAGCAACGCAAACGGGGCCGTCTGTATCTCCATGATGGTTCGTGCATTCGTATACAACCCTGTTGGGAGAATCATGTATGGAGTTATGACTTTGTCAGTGGGCGGCTTCACAATGGTAAGAAATTTCGTATGCTCACGGTCATCGATGAATACAGCCGTCGATGTTTAGCCATTAAAGTGGATTATCAACTTAAAGCAGATCAAGTTCTAGAAGCTTTGGCAGAATTGTTTCTTGCCAATGGTGTACCAGACTATATCCGTAGCGATAACGGCGCTGAATTTACGGCTAAGGAAGTTCGAAAATGGCTCGCACAAGTCGGGGTAAAGACGGCCTATATAACTCCTGGCAGCCCGTGGGAGAATGGTTTTAATGAACGATTCAACGGTTCGCTGCGGGATGAATTATTGAATGGAGAGATATTTTATACCCTGACAGAAGCCAAGACCTTAATCGAAAACTGGCGTTACCATTACAATGAGGTCAGGCCACATAGCTCATTGAATTATAAACCACCTTCTCCCAAAGTGATTATTTTAGTCTCTAAAGAACTGAGCCCATTCAGTGATTCTGCCCAGTTGCAGAAAACTATAAGCTCACTCCATTAATCGGCAGGACTAATTTAAATACTGGACCTATTGAAGGGGGCTTGACAAAATAGAGAAAACACCTCCATAAAAACAAAAAATGACAAGAGGGGGATCGAGTGTGGCGTCTGACGCCTCTGGAACTCCAAGCAGACCCAAACGACAGTTTATTTGCCCTTTTGCAATAGCGTACTATCGTTGATGTTATCCAGTTTGTAAACCATAAGACACTATTTTGCCGTGCTTTTGATCCTATCCTTCCCAAATCATCCAAAACTGAGCAAGATCCCCTACTCATAGGTGCTGTCGTTCTTTCAAATGCTATTCGACTGGGCTCTAGAAAAATGGCCAACATGTCTGATTTGAAGAAATCTGCCCTCCTTACAGATGAAGCCTCTTATGTTCGGCTAGAAACTCTTCTTCTAGCCTTTGGCTTTGGCGCCTGATTGATAGCGACGGGAAGGTTATCCGCTATAAATATCCCGCACAAGATTATAGGCAAAAACTGAAAATTGCTTCCCAAGAATTTTATGAAATTATTTCCTCACATCACCACTATGCCTAAAAATAGAGAGACAGGTCTTTTTCAATCCCTAATCCAAACAACTTGACGGTGTCGGCAGAGAAAAACCAAAAACAAAAACCTCAAATAGTCAACTTCCAGTTATTTTAGGTTAACGCTTATACAGCAAAGCCGAGGGTATCTGACTAGAGATTTTGGCACAGTTAGTTGAACCACTCCCATCTTAAACTAAAGCCGTTGTAACATCCTCCTCAAATCCAACTACATTAGTATTTCTCACCAGTTCTTCTGATAAACTCTTCAAAATCTATAGGTATCTGTTGACCATAATCTACTATTTCTTGGAAAGAAAAATCTAAGCGGTTCTCTATCTCATATTTGATTCTCTTCAAAAATTCATCCACTTTCATAGACATCTGATTGCTGTTTCTTAAACGCACAGTAACTGTCCCAGTTTCTTGCTCTCTCTTACCAATTACAAGCACATATGGAATTCTATCCTGCTGACCCAGTTTAATTTTTTTACTTAAGGTGTGCCCAGAACTATCAAATTCAACCCTTATGCCCCCTGTCGCGGTTTTAACAGGGGCATTAAATAAAAATTGATATACCTGCTTGGCATAATTATCAAACACGTTGTTGATTGTTAAAATCCGAACCTGCTGCGGAGATAACCAAGTTGGGAAAGTTGCTTTATAGTGTTCTGTTAAAAATGCTACGAATCTTTCATGACTTCCTAACGGTGCCCGATGAATTACATAAACAGGATGATCCTTCCCATCTTCTCCATTGTAAAATAGATTAAACCTTTCAGATGCATAAAAATCTAATTGATTCGTAGAAATTGAGAACTCGTTGCCTAAGGCGTTGAGAATTTGAAAATCAATCTTTGGACCATAAAACGCGGCTTCTCCCTCTACTTCTTTATAAGGGAGACCGGATTCTTCCATAGCCATACGAACAATCTTTAATGCTTCTAACCATTTACTGGGGTTTTTTACGTATTTTGAAGATGTTTTCACCTCATTCGATTCATGTATCTTATGAGACCCCTCACAACTTTCTTGTGACAACCTCTCCATCGCCTCTAACTCACTGATATCAGGCAACGAGAGACGCATGTAAAAGTCTTTTATCCCTAGTAATTTATAATAAATCTCGTGTAATTTCATAACTTCAACAAATACATCCTTTGCTTGATCATATCGACAGTAAATATGAGCATCATTTTGCGAGAATCCACGAGTCCTCATTAATCCTGTCAGCGATCCAGATGGTTCAAATCGATAAACTTTCCCATATTCAGAAAGCTTTAATGGTAAATCTCTATA
>JACCDO011077363.1_pt1 | contig 14718 bp, 11 predicted proteins | sample 7446101 | NCBI WGS metagenome assembly JACCDO01 (sample SAMN15323440, study PRJNA562643) | freshwater metagenome | isolation source: river surface water | place: USA:Blue River Watershed | collected 2017-08-16
CGCACATAGCGCAAACAGGGTAATGGCGTATTTAAATGGGATCTTGAAGTAGATAGTCGATAGATCACCGAGTACCAATGCTACCGCGCCAGCCTCGTACGCAATGGCGAGGTATAAGGCACCACCTTGTTCCGAGGTTTCGGCGAAAGCAAATGGAACGAAGGAGGATAACAATCCCCACGTATTGAAATCAACGAAGGCAACGGAGAGAATATAAGGCAGAATAAACGGAAACCACAGCGGCGAGTTCTTGTCGAATATGGAGGGGATGCGGGACATTAGTGCGGCGCACACCTCATGCTCCCAACTGTTAGCATTAGTTAGTAGTAATGACTTCTCTTCGGTTTCTTCGGTGTACATGCGACTGTTATGGCTACCTCCTATTGATGAGTGAGTGAGTGATAATTGAGAGAGGGCGAGTGGTAGTGAGCAAGTGAATACCATTGTCTATTGCGTCTAGTTCAACGTCTTTATTCGTTTCTACTGCCCTTATACCCAACCCCTTCTTGATGATATAATAGTACGCAGGCATAGGAAGTATCATTATGAAGGCAAAGATAGTGTAATACACAGGCACGGAGAAATTAGGTGTCGATGCACCTGGTTGCTGTATCGCTGCAATCAGTGCGCATAGCAGTATCATCGCACTACCACCGCTTCTACAAGCAGATATACATATATTTTGATATTTCATTAAAAATTGCGGCATAATAACCGAAGCAGTACATCCAACAACACCACCAATAAATGAACAGAAAAATAATGGCAACGAAGTACCATCAACTTGTAAGTCATACACTGCTGCCGCAAGAAATAGCCCCGTGCATGTCAAACTCAATAGAACTGGGATAACGTAGGTGGCTGGAAGTGGACCATATACTTTAATGTAGTACAAATATATGACGACAGATACTACACCTGCATTGACACACCCATTCATGTATGATGCCATACATTTTCCTGTGAACAATTGCGTGAGTACGTAAGTAGTAAGTAAGTATGTGAGTGAGTACCCTCGGGATGTGTTTTCTGTAGTCTTGGTACTTCTTGTACCAACGCAGTTGGCAGAACCCAGTTGCTCCCCGAGCCCAGCAACATGAAGCACACGAACGCGGTCGCTTCCTCAACGGAAACCATCGCAAATTTGCTACACAAAAGGATGAATTCTCACAAAAAAAATGGGATGAATTTTTTTATTCGGGGTGTGGATTGATGATATTTGTTGAAAGAAGAAATGAAACGAAATGAAAACGATGTAATTAGAAATTATCACTGGAATAAAACCAGAATACGTCAGAAAAATGCAACCCCGACCATCGACCACGTTTAGTTTTGTTTCCAACGACGGAATTCTGTCATAGACACACGGCCAGATTGATTGACTCACGAGAGTACCTAACGTTCTCGCGGCAATTTCTTGCACCTGGTTGCTGTATCGCTGCAATCAGTTACGCGCTCACTCTAGTTGTGTCACTCATGCATTCCTCCTTTCACTTTGTTGCGGATGTTTAGGTAGCAATAGTAGCAACAAGTATATTTTCATCGGGATACTCCACTCCCAGCATGTGCTTGGTCGCTTCAACAATAGTTCCATTGACCACGATCCCGCTGCAATCACCGCCAATACCAAGATATGAGGAACCAGCACCAAGATTCGCTGCGAGTACGACGGCTAGCTGATGCTTACTCCAATCTTTAATAAGCGTATTAAGACCAGCATCTCCCTGACTTACTGCATATAAGAAATGCTCCACACCCTCCTGTCGCAATACTTTTGGAGGATCTTCAAACATGATATCATAGCAAATAAACAAACCAAATGTAACACCAAATGATGATTTATAGGTTATTCGTGATGGTGCAGAAACTTGATCATAAACATCAGCAAAACCAGGCCATTCATGGCTTTTATGATACTTTGCAACAATCTCTCCATTCTCGTTAAACAAAATATCTGTATTATATTGATAATGAGAATCTGCAGGACAAGATGCATCATTTGATGAAACACAATCTACCCAATCAATTGTATTAATCAATACAAGTATTTTATTCTCTCTTGCCGCGCAAGACATAGTATACAAGATGTTAACCGATGACGTACTATTGTTGTAAGAGGAATCATCACATGGTGCAGTCAGAGGTGAGGTAGGTGCTGGTATGCGCACTGTAAATGGATATAAATCACTTCGTTCTTTCGCTTTCTCAATCGCGGTCAAACCGAACTCCGGGAATACGACAACCTGCGCACCAAAAGACTTGGCAAGCTTAATATGCTCGCTATAAAGAAGTAAGTTATAGTTCAACTTCACCGTAGCATCATCGCTTCCCAGCCATGTATTATGCTCCACCACGGCGCCAATGTAGCTCGTCGCAACACCCGCGATCATCACTAGGAATAACAACAACATGAACGTGCACTCCTGGCGGAAAACACTCATTTCTATTCTACTTCTACGAAAGTTAATGCACGTTTTTTGTGAGTTGACTAAACAACGAGAAAGAAGGCACCGGTACCGGTTGAGTAGTGCGTATATTATATATACATAACGAGTGAAAGAAGAGTAGCCCCGCTTAGGTAGACAGTAGAGATTCGATGAAGCAACCATACTGACTAGATAGGGCTGCTTGATCAAATCAAATTCTTCGCATAGATTATTCTATATTATACTACAGGATGGTTACTGGTTGAGGATCAAATCGAAGGGTGACAAATGAGTGATTTCTAAAGGCACTCGGGTTCTGTAATAAGCTTCCACAACGAGTCGTCTAGCAGCCACTAGAATAATCCCTATGTCGTACTGTACCGGTGAAGAAGGCCGAAAAAGGACGTTGCAAAATTGCAACAAACAAATCCCGTCCGAATTTAGCGAGAAAAACAAGATTTGTTTAACAAGTACGAAAGACTCGCATCCTATATACGTAAGAAAGATGTTCAGTGACGTCAAAATGTTTTCAAGTGATTTCTTCATGCAAGAAAGTAGCGAATCAGCTAAGAAGAAGCGCACTAATACCGAAGATAGTGAAGATCGTAAAAAACAACGATTAGAAGATTCCAAATTCATTGAATACCCACCAGGTCAGTATCCAGAGACTCTGGCTACATTCATGGAAGGAATAAAGGGTGATGTGTTTGAATTGTTTTCATCATTTCATAAAACATTTAAAGTGCTTTTACCCGTAATTAATCCATCAAATGACACTAATGATGATGTATTAAATGATTTAGCAGTCCAAACACCACTAAATATGACAAATGAAGAAAAGTTATGCAAGAATAATCAATATACAGCTGCATTAAGGATGAGGTCATCGAATATGTGGAGTGACAAAGAGAATAACATACAAGATTCTGCTTTATTAGTTGCAAATAATAATACGAAGTCCACTCCAACCAGTGTAAATACAGCTCCTAGTAAATCTATTTGCAAAGTCCGCGAAGGTGGTAAAATCCAATTGAAAAAAATAGAAAATAATCCGTCAATTCAAGCATATCCATGTATCAATGACGACCTTATTATAATCGGCAACAAGAGAATGATATACGTAGTGAAGGACAAGACAGAGCCCAAGTCGACCCTTGCGAGCGTCGTGTGGTGGCAGTCCTTTAGCGACATCGAATCCGCTATTATCACGTATGTTGATGCAGGGAATACACAAAATGAAGTGAAAAATATGATAGAATTTCAAACACGAAATGGTAAAAAATTAGAATTAAAATTTCAAGATGAGTCCACCAGTACCAAGATATTGCAGTTGATTCAAGAGAGAGCCACCACGGCGACCGTCGCCAGCGAAGCCACGCTTAGCGCAACTCCTGCTGATGTCACTCACCCACCTAGTTTGGATATTTTAACGGCAGCACCACCACCTCCAACTACTAATCTAACCGTTACTCCGATGAAATCGGCTGCGACGACCAATGCAGCTAGTCCAAGCAAAGACTCCTCCTATATTAGTCGAGGAATACGCAGCGCAACCAAGTCTATCGGAAACAGTATTACAAAAATACTTGCCAGTGTTAGTCCTAAGCGAAACAGAATGAAGAACGACAATAGAAATGCAACATCCGCAGTCGAAGCCATGCTTAAAAGCAGGAGTAATACCCAAGTGAGCGCAGGCAATCAACCACCACTTCCTAGTAGTGACAGCCAACAGCAACCGGTCGATCCAAATGTAACAAAGAAATATGAACTTATGCTGCGTGCCGGCGTGCCGAAAGAGTCGGTGCACAAGAAAATGAGAGACGAAGGAGTTGATCCAACATTGCTGCACAGTCCAGTTGCAGCAACCAAGGAGTTGAATGCAGTGGTAGCCACTAGTGTTGATACCACCAATGAAATTCCAATGTCTTTGAAGAAATTCCAAATGATGTTAAAGGCGGGAGTTCCTATGCCCGCGGTGATCAATAAGATGAAAACGGAGGGAATAAGCGCAGAGGACCAACGCAAAATAACGGGCGAGACAGAGGAGTCCAAGCCAGTCATCAACCCTCCTCCCCCTGCTGCTGCTAGTGGTAACGGTGGCGCGCATCTAGTGAAGTATAGAAACATGTTGAAGACGGGTGTTCCACCAGAGGCGGTTTTACTAAAAATGCGCAATGAGGGTGTAACCTCCATTGAAGATCAAAACGCAGTACTGGGCAATGCAGCTACCAACAAAACGGACAGCAACAGCACTGTGGTGGCTAGTAAACCAACCAGCAAGTTGATGGCGTTTCACTGGGACGTGTTAAGTATAGACAATAATATATCCCGCGAGAGTATATGGGGGCAGCTCAATCTAAACGAGGACGAGCCAGGCCTGAACACCGAATTGCAACAATTAGAAACTCTATTTGGTAAAAAATCTACGAATAAAAACGTAATAAAAAATGATGGAAATGACAGAAAGAAGAAGTGTCAACCCAAGATAATCGACATGACCCGGTCCACGAACATCTCTATCTGCCTGACCTCGTTCCGCTCCAAGGGCGTCACCGACGAGGTGCTTCTCCGCGCGTTGTCATCGATGGACTTGAGCATACTATCTGTTGATTTTTGTTCTCGTTTATTGGAGATAATTCCAACGGAAACAGAGACGAAAGCGTGCGTGGCGTACCAACAGGATACACACGATCTGATTGACGCAGAGAAATTATTAATAAAACTAACAAAAGTGGAGTCACTCACCCCCCGCATTAACGCCATGTTGTTCCTTCATTCGTTCCAACAATCTTGCGAGACTTTGCTCACCAAGTATAATACGTTACGCGAGATAAGTGGTCGTATACTTATAAGTGAATCATTAAAATTGATCATCAAACATGTACTAGCTATTGGCAACACACTCAACCAAGGCACCTTTAAAGGGCAGCAAGTGGCGTTCAAGGTAACCTCGTCGCTGAATAAGTTGTCTCAGACAAAATCCACCGATAACAAGACTACGTTGTTAGATTATTTGATTGAAGTACTACATGGTTCTAATTCCGTGGCGCTGAATATAGACGTAGAGTTAGAGTTGCTAGCGAAGGCCAAGTGCATCAGCATCGCTGACGTGGTCAAGGAGACCAACAGCATCAAGAAAGAATTGACTAGTACCAAGCTTTTGCTCAATAAGCTTGATATCATCGCAGACCTCAGCAGTCCCAACAACATTGCCATAAATAATTTGCTAAACACCGCCGATCTGCAGATAAACACCGTGGATAAAGCAATGAATGAGAGCGTGAAAAGCTTGGAAAAAATGTCAATTTATTTTGGTGAAGAAAAATCTTCAGCATCCAGTATCATTAACGCACTCACTGATTTTATTAATGATTTCAAAAATGGAAAAAATAAATATTCCCAAAAGATGAAAGCGTTAAACAAGAAAAAATAATAATATAAATTGTATTTAATGAAGTGACTTGTACGTACAGTAGAAACAAATAATCTAATAATACTACCTTCTGCTAACTACACACTTCACTTCAACTTTGTCTCGGTGAACAACACATGCTTCCGCACCACTGGGTCGTACTTCTTGAGCGCAAGCTTTCTAGTTATTGTCCGCGGATTCTTCGTGGTCACATAGAAGTATCCCGTGCCTGCACTGGACAACAACTTGATCCCGATGTTCTTCGCTTTTCCTGCACCCGCCATTCTGTATTAATGTCTATAGTCTCGATTATAACACGCGCTTGCTTCCTTACTTCTTTACTCACCCACTCACTCAATCGCTTACTATTTACCTACCGACCAAAACGGTAAACCAAAAGGTATAAGTGGTATATATACCGATTGTTTTTTTCCATTTTTCAATTATACCGGCACCACATTAAATGATTAAATAATCAAATAATTAACGATTAATAACAGCTACAAACAGTTAATCGAACAACAATTAATACTTAAGACATGGTGAAACGGAAGCCAGTCTTGTAACAACTTATTAATTCCAACACAAATAGCTTCAATACGAACACCTTTAAAACAAACAATTCCAACACAAACAATGCCAGCAAAAACAGCTCAAACACAAACGATTCCGATGATTGTTTCGGTTTCTTGTACACCAAGTTGATGGTGGACTCGAAACGCAAAGAACATACCGGTCCGGCCCCTTCTTGGTTCTTCTCCGTGACGTCCTCGTCGCTAAGACTTGTATAGCACATTAAAAATGTTGTTTTTTGTTATTTTAGTGGCAATCGGCGTGGTTTGCAGTCTCGGTTATGCTCCCAATCGCTTCACACGCCCATCTTTACTCCTTAAATCGTCGGTGATCGATGATAAGGCGGAGGTGAAGGAGTATTTTGATAACGAGGGATTTAACAGGTTGTGTATATTCACTCACCCCCTCATTGACTCGCTTATCGACTCATTCACTCATTTACTGACTCGCTTACTTAATCACTCACTCACTTATTCTTTTACTCTCTTAATCACTCACTCAATCACTCATCCACTAATTTTTTTGCTCAATAATAGATGGAATAAAATATATTCCGAGTCAAACGAAGTAAATAAAGTGCAATTAGATATACGCAACGGACATCAGCAAACGATTGACAAGGTTTTATATTGGTTGAAATCAGATACTGGGAATGAAAAAAAGACAATATGCGATGCTGGATGCGGTGTTGGATCATTGTCTCTTCCATTATCCAAGATATTCAAGAAAGTATTTGCATCAGATATATCGAAATCCATGACAGAAGAAGCAGCTGCCAGAGCAAAAGAGTTGAAATTAAAGAATATTGAATTTAAAGTATCTGATTTAGAGAATCTCAAAGGTCAATACGATGTTGTTTCATGTATTGACGTCTTCATTCATTACCCAACGGACAAAATGTACGGCATTATAGATAAATTGGCATCAATGTCCAAAGAAAGACTGATCGTCTCATTCGCCCCCAAAACATTTTATTATGATATATTAAAGTCAATTGGTTCATTGTTTCCTGGTCCTAGTAAGGCTACTCGCGCATATTTACACACGGAGGAAGACGTGGTTAAAGCATTGAAACAAGCTGGGTTTTCTGTTAAAAGGAAAGAAATGACAGCAACAAACTTTTATTTTTCTAGATTATTTGAAGCAACGAGGGATTAAATAAGTATATCAAACGATAACCGCATGCGTAAGTGATCGAGTGAGAGGATAATTGGAGTGAATATTTAATACATAAATACATTCAATTTATTAGAACACTATTTTCCCTTGAACATCTGCTTCTTTGGCATATTTGGACCCAGCAACTACTTGATAATTTCGTTGTCTTTCACGTAACGGAGGTAATTCACCGGTTGGAATACCATAATTGAGTAAATTACCATCATCGTCTACCAAGACAAACTTTGTGAATGAAGGAGGACACCATACCAGCTTGAATGCAATTCGTGATCTGAATTGAATATGTGCCACATCTTGTGGTGGTTCAACATTTGAACCAATTTGACATGTTGACCAGCTACCACCTATTCCTAAGTCAGGAATTGACGCTATTTTTATTCCTTCTCCAAGTCGATTTGATCGCGATATACCAACAACTTTCCCATCACTGTTATCGAAATGACTAACTTCCTCTAGCATTGCTGTCAGATCAACATGATTGAAATCATTGAATGAGTGTCCCGTGTAACCTTTTCCAGGCACCGCTTGAGGTAAATCTCTCAGTCCACCAGCGAATAAAATATGTCTTCGTGTGACCTCCCAGTCATCTGACAACTCTTCCTGTGTCAATGACTTCACCCGACTACGAATATTCAACATTCTGGTCACTGCTGTACCGGGATACAATTTATCAACCTCTTCGGTTGCTACGTCCGTGGACATCATCATAGCTTGGCAGCTGGTACTTATGGGACTCCTGCGAAACACAGCCGTCGAGAGGAACAAAACTGACAAAATCTTCATGTACGTAATTTGGCTTGCTCGATGACTCATATTTTTCTCACCGGTACCTTGTTATGAATAGGTGTGGAAATGGAATTACGAGGACTCGGAGAGGTAACCTACACGGTAAATATTACATGTTAGAGAGAGTCGCAATAGCCACCTCTGAGTATTTTAAATGCCCAAGTCCATACCCAGAACTGCGAAACATACCAGCGAGGGATTAGTACCGGTTTTAACCGGTACCGAGAAAAAAAAAATCCAAAATAAAATCCACCAAAGAAGGTAGGTCTACAGATATGGATGCATTACGAGAGGAGGTGGCCAAGGCGCATGCCTACATATTTACCGATGCCATGGTAACGGGCGCTAATCCAAGCTGGATTGCAGGGATAAGCATCACAGATATGACTATTCTATTGGGTTTATGCTTGGCGTTAATTGCATTCTTTTTGGCAATCCACAAGATTTTTCCTCTGTCGAAGCAGAAAGCGTGGCTCACGTCAGTGCCCATATCATCTGCCCTAACAGTGTTGGGACTTCTGGCATTCCTTAAAGTTGAAACGGAGAACAAATGGACATTCGAATATATTTATATGAATGAAACGAAACAGGCACGTTTGTCAGTGCTACTATTCTTATCGTATCAAATCACAGATTTTGTCCTTGGTTACTTTCATTTCTTAGATCAGTTTACTTTACTAACAACGTATATTCATCACTCCTTTTACATTTGGTTTATGTTCTATTTGCTCAGTAATAACTATTGCAATGGATTTCAAATCGTCTTTTTCATGGAATTGCCAACAGCTATTATGGCAGTGGGCAAAGTATTCGATAAATATCGCTCAGATCTTGGTTTTGGTATTACATTCTTTGTAGCGCGAATAGTTTTCCATATATATAGTTTATATAGATTATTTTGTATCCATAACTCTATGCTTCCTATGATACTATGCGGCGTCGCCCTTGTCATCCACCTTGGTTGGTTCAAAGATTGGATGAGTACTTACGGTGCTAAATATTATAAATTGTGGTTTAAAAAAGTCAATTAATTAACATTTTGTACACGATTATTCACTATTTTCTATCTCAATTGTGCCTGCAATATCGCGGACAGCAAGCGCATCCATGAGGATTGATGCATGCGAGAAGTCTCTCCAAACTAACCTCTTCACTGTTCCATACTTCTCCCCTCTATTCTTCAGCTTCAATTCATTTCTTTGGTGCATGAAAATGTCAGTCAATTCAATCGCTGTTTGACTGTCAGTTAACTCATCGTTTTCCGCGATGCATACAAGCAAGCCAATGTGGTCAGCTATTTCATCCAACAAGATAACGTTGTTGTACCACGCGAAATTGCGATATATAGTATTAGATATTGTCAACTATCAGTGAGCAAGTAAGCAAGCGTGAGTGAGTGAGTGACTAATGGAGCGGTGAATAGGGAATGCAACCTCTCGTCTTATCAAATAGTTAATGACATAGTGAAGGAGCTGCTCTGGCGGCTGATACACGAATACGTACGTTGTCTCAGGAAACATTAGATTTAACGCAATTGGATCGATCATAGTAAAGTGCTGAATTCGGTGTGGCGATAACCGCACTATCCATGACGCGATCATGGTACCCCAACTATGAGAGATAACCGTTACTTTTTGATTTATATTATGCGCATGCAATACACCAAGAAAGTAGTCGTTAAACTCCAATGGAGTGTGTACATGAAAGCTTAAACTATGAATAGCAACGTTTCTATGCTCCAATAGAAACACACTTCTACTTCCATCGGCCACTTCGTTGATCAACTGAAAGTAGAACTTCCAACCATAACTGATACCATGGACGATACATATCGGGGATTTTGCACTGTTTGGAGCAAGCTTATACCAGTATAACGAGCCATTATACTTGCCTAATGAAAGCGTGAGTGAGTGTGTGAACGAATAATGGTAGTGTTAGAGTGAGTCAATACCTAACCGAAACCCTTTCTTCTTTATCAAGAAGGTCCAGCAACTATACCAGTCCATGAGCAACAACACGGAGTAGTATAGCAATGGTTTATGGAAATACTTTACCTCTTCTAGATTTAATTGAGCATGTGATATTTCAGGATTATAGCCATCTTCAATATCAAATTGTAACATTTTACATACTTTTTTACCAAGATTCACAATAAAACTGAATTGCTTTTTACTTATATCGTTGTATGGAATACCATAGCACACCCAAGTTAAAAAGGAATATAAATTATGACTTTTGATAGCATCGAAGTCGCAGTGGTTAAACCAACCGCAAAAGTATTTCTTAGAATCATACTTTACAACGGTTAAATAGTGTAGGATGCGATAAAATAAATCAATTTTTCTATTGAAGTAAATATTTAAGTGAGTATTTGAGTAAGTGAGTGTAAAAATATTAAGTGAATGAGCTGGTGAGTCCGCGACACCCATAACAATAGCGCGGATTCATTTAATTCACTAAATTTATGCGAATAATGGGTTAATACCTGTGAAAATGCTCCTTTTGCTGTTGTTTAGGGGGATAAAGCGAAGGATAAACATAAACACGTATATACAAATAAAAGATGAATTCTAAGGCAATCCATGAGTATATTAACTTGCCAACCAACGAAGACGGTATCCACTTCATGGATTCGCACTCGATCACTCTCACTCACTCATTACCGACCCAGTCATGGTAGTATTGGAAGTCATTTTTAAAATCGCTTCTATAGAGAATTTTGCAAGGGATTAGCAAGGGTGTGGACAACAAAATGAGAAGTTGGATCTGCCATGATGCAATTAGGACCAGTCTGGACGAATATTATTCTGTGTTAATTAGCACTCATAGAAATTTCATACTTTTTTTTAAGCAGGTGAATAATTTTAAATTTTCTTGCAACGGTTTAGAGTTTAGATGATTGAGTTTGCGTGCCAGTAAGCGAGTAAGTAAGTGACTTAGTAAGCGAGTATGTAAGCGACTTAGTAAGTAAGTGAGTGATTAGTGAAGTATAATCAAAAAGAGGTCATATTCCGGACTCCGGCCCCGATTAATTTCAAATTCAAAAATCGCCACCAAGTAAAAAATCAAAGAAACTAACTCACTCATTCAGTCATTCACAGAGTGGCAGAATGGGCGACCGCCAGAAGCGCGAGAAGAAGGAGAAGAAGCACCATGAGGACTTGCGCGACGTGATGGCGGGCAAGAAGTCGGCTCTGGACTCCGTTGAGGTGAGGATCGCTATCGTGGTTGTTTAGTGGAGATAGCACTATTTACTCACGAATTAACATGTTCACTTACTCCCTCATTTACACGCTCACACTCTACTCATACACTGCTAACTCTCTTGTACATATACACGCACATACTCACTCTAACTTGATCATTTTCATAACAATGTTATTATTTCTTCATTTGCTTACTTTTGTATCGTTTATAGCTCGATGAAGACGATATATTCGAGGAGGTGGACGAAGAAAAGTACCAAGAAATAACCAAATCTCGTCGTGAAGCGGGTGGTTTTGTGGTTGACGATAATGGATTGGGCTATCAAGATGACGGCGAAGAGTTTCACGATGTAGATAGTAACAGTAAAAGAAAGAAGAATGATGATGAAATTGATGATAAAAATGAGAATAAAAAAATCAAAAAAATGGCTGAGACAATGAAAGGTCAAAGAAGTATTGATTCATTTACAAATTCATCACGTGCATCAACTACAACATCAAAAAAAGTCAAAGGAACTGCAGATCACGCAGAAAGTATTAATATTGACGAGGAATTCGGTAAGCAACAGTCGTTTCAGCAGCGACAAGCAGCTCCAGTCAAGTTAAATAATTCAATGTTTGGTCGTCCTCCAATTCCTATGGGTCGTTCGATGATGCCACTAAAAGCGTACATGGCTCCCGTGAGACAAGTAGAAAATACATATAATGATGATTCGCATGACAATACTGACCATTACGATCACGGAAATGACTATAATGACCACGCAATGGATGTCGATACAACTGCCGCGAATGAAACAAAAGATGATTCTTCTGCAGTGAAAGAAGCTGTGGAATCTGTTCCAGTAAAGAAAGAGTCATTGAAAGACGGCGCTGTCAAGAGTCTACGTAGAGCTCCAACAAAGCCATCAGATCAGTACGACCAATTCAAACCCTCGTTGAGTGAAGGGTTCGGATCCATGTTCACTGATAGTTTCGCATCACCAGGCATGCCCCAAGATATACCATTGAATTCACAAGGTTCACCTGATGCAGGAGGTAAATTAGAACCAGCAAAATGGTTACAACGCACTGAAGCCGAAGGAGATAAACCCGCCGAGGAGTATGTTGACATGTTTTGGATAGATGCATCGGAGAACAACGGAGTTATTTATCTAATTGGCAAAGTATTCGTAGCTGAAGAGAAGAGGTTTGTTTCATGCTGTGTTGCTGTGCATGGATGCAAACGTACATTGTATGTTCTACCACGTGCCACATCAGAATACATACAAGTAAATGGTAAAGAACAAAAGAAAAGGGAGGAAATGGCCAAGGTTTATCCAGAGATCAACGCGCTTCTAGTGCCAAGTATCATCCCCAAAATAGCTGGACAACAGTCATTCAGAAGTAAACCAGAGAAAATGAAGTACGCATTTGAGCACGTGAATGTACCACGCGATGAAACAGAATACTTGAAAGTAGAGTATTTAGCGCGTTTTGGTGTACCATCCGTCACTCAATGCCAAGGAGGCAATTCATACGAGCGAATCTTCAACGCCACCGCGTCTCCATTAGAACAGTTTATTCTGGACAGAAAGTTTATGGGTCCATGTTGGATCAAAATCAAGCACCCAAGAAGCATGGATACCAACATCTCTTGGTGCAAGATTGAGCTGGCAGTGGAGGATCCATCTTGTGTTATTATCATCAACGAGAAGCGTGATGCACCACCAGCAACTACCATGAGTATAAGTATGAAAACGGCAGTGAATCCAAGTACGCACGTCCACGAGATCATCTCTATCGCCGGATTGGTGCATAAGGAGGTCAGTATGGACTCGGAAAGCAGACCAGATTTGGGCAAACCATTTGTATTTGTCCGCCCATTAGGCATATCTTGTGGTCCTAACTACCCAGCATCATTCCCCCACGACTTACAAGCTGAAGTGAAGCGAATCGGTAGTAAAATCGGTCTGCAGACATTCCCTACGGAACGTGCCATGCTCAGTATGTTCTTCACCAAGATAAACTTGGAGGATCCTGACATTCTTGCGTCCCACAATTTATTCGGTTTTGAATTCGATGTTATTTTAGCGCGAGCTCAAGCGTTAAAGATACCCACTTGGAGTGTCATAGGTCGCCTTCGCAAGAACAAGGCCCCGAAGTCCATCAACGACAGAGATAGCGTCAGTGGTCGCATCTTGTGTGACACTTACAAATGCGCTAAAGAGTTCTTAAGGGAGACTACTTACAGCTTGACCCACCTAGCAGGATCGCAGCTAAAACGACCACGTCCAGAAATCGATCCAGTCGACGTTCCTCGTTATTTCATGTCGACGAATGATATTCTTGGCATTTGCAACCACACGGTGTGTGACACAACAATCGTACAAGGGCTTATGTTCAAGCTTCAACTTGTTCCATTAACCAAACAACTAACGAATATATCCGGTAACTTATGGAGCAGAACAGTGCGTGGTGCACGCGCTGAGCGTATTGAATTTTTATTATTGCATGAATTCCATGCAAAAGGGTACGTACTACCTGAACGTAAACAATTTGAAAACTCGAAGCGTGCCAAGGTTGTGGTTGATGACGACAATGATGGTGCAGATGATGTAAAGGTTGGTGGTGTATCACGCAACAAAGCCAAAGCAGCTTATTCGGGTGGTCTGGTGTTGGAACCCAAGAAGGGGTTGTACGATACGTACATCCTGCTACTGGATTTCAACTCGTTGTATCCGTCAATTATTCAAGAGTATAATCTCTGCTTTACGACGATGGAATGGAGTAGGTATATGAATGACGGAGTCGTAGCAACGAAAGCAGCTGATGGAGATGGAGAGGAAGCCGATGACGATCTTGAGAACGAAGACCCGAATAACAGCGGTGCTAAGTTGCCTGATTTGCCCGAGGATAAGGAGCAAGGCATTTTACCGAAGGTCATCAAGAGTCTTGTAGACAGACGTAAGCAGGTCAAAGGCATACTGAAGAACGAGAAAGACCCTGCAAAAAGACAGAATCTTGACATTAAGCAAAAGGCGTTCAAGCTCACTGCAAACTCTATGTATGGTTGCTTGGGTTTCTCGTTTTCCCGATTTTATGCGCGTCCTATTGCCGCGTTAGTCACTAAGATGGGTCGTGAGGCATTACAAAG
>JACCDO011527649.1_pt1 | contig 14718 bp, 18 predicted proteins | sample 7446101 | NCBI WGS metagenome assembly JACCDO01 (sample SAMN15323440, study PRJNA562643) | freshwater metagenome | isolation source: river surface water | place: USA:Blue River Watershed | collected 2017-08-16
ATGGAAAATAATTTTCTTGCCTTAATTTTTTCTGCAATAGGTAAAAGTTCAGTTACCAAGTCTCGAACATTTAACCTATTGATGTAGGGTTCAATTCTTTTTTCCTGGCACCACCGTTTAGCCCACCAGGTGTCTGCATACGAAACTTCTATGCCTGCATAGTAAAACTCATTTATTATAGGAATAAAAGTTATCTTTTCATTATAAAACGTATTGGCTACTGTTTCGCTGTCGCACCCTCCGCTCATAGCAACATAAATCTTTTGATGCTTATGTAATTCAAATATTTCTCTTGCTACGTTTTTGCAGGCTCTTTCGAAAAGACAGAATTTAGTAGGAGAGTTGTTTAACGATATAGATAGATTATCAGAGTCGTTTACTCTCGACGAGTTGCCGGAAAAATGATACTGCAACCAATTGTTTTTTCCTAATCCATTCACTTGCTCACCATTTTAATAAAAAGTGCTAAAGGATCAAACTCCCACCACTTAACTTTTGATGAGATATTTTGTGCCTGTGCATGATGATTATTATGCCATGCATCTCCTAAAATAAAAGGCCACAGATATATATTGTTTGTACTATAATCTTTTGTATCAAAGTTTCTATAACCTTTCATGTGGCAGAAATAGTTAAAGCATACTTGACTAACACTTACTAAAAATACTGGTAAGGCCCAGGCATAGAAGACAAGATTGTAATCGATTACTGCTAGAAGCATAACAAATAAAAATATTATAAGCATATAATACTTGTCTATATTAATATGTGCTGGTGTTAGTAATTCTTTAACAATAAAATAATTGATTTGTTTGCTGTTGTCATAGTTCGGCCTGAATCCAATAAATTTAAAATTACTGTAATGAGGACTATGAGGATCTTTTTCAGTGTCGCTTGTTGTGTGATGTATTCGATGTATGTACACCCACCCTAACGGACTTCCTCGTCCTGCTAGTACTGCAAACAAAGTAAAGATCCATTTGAATACTAAATTTAGTTCAAAGGCTTTGTGACTATAGTACCTATGAAGCATCATGCTTATACCTATAATACTATAGAAATAAAAAAATAAAATAGAAATTAAGAAATAAGAAAAGGTAGTGTCAACAAAAAATACTCCTAGCAATATGATAATTGTAGATATTACTTGGAGTATGAATAAAGATGTTGGACTAGCCTTTAGATATTTTGTCATTGTTTAGATTTAATTAATTCGATTAGATCCGTAGTTGAGATACTATCAAAGTCTATCCCAATATTGATTCTTTTTCCTGAGCCAAATCGATGAACACTATGCCATTCTTTGTGATTAAACACGTACCATTTGAAAGGCTCTAATCTAGCAGTAACAACATGTTCTATTTTATCTAAATCGGGAACACGAAAATAATCAAAAACCTCAAACGGTTCTTTTTCTCTGTACCAATATGTTTCTTCACTGTTGCCTTGAAGAAGCATAAACAACGAGCTTTGTCTAGGATGACCTTTATGCGGTGCAAGAAGTTTACCGTTTTGACTAATTTGTACACACGGCATGGGCTCCCCGGGAACTACATTTCTTACCCATTCTGGAACTTTACCCCATTCCTTGTCTTCGTATGTTTTATTGGGTACGAGTTCTTTTAGCCAATCGGGAATTAGTGTCCAGAATTCTTTCAGCACGTCTTCCGGCATAAAGAACTGTTGAAAGTCTATAAAGTCAGACTCGGAGTATGTATCTCTATACTGCATCATCCTTCTATAGAACCTCTTTCCTTCGTCAAAACTTTTAACGATACTAGGGTCTTTTAATTGTTCTATATGTTTTCTAGGATGTAGATATTTTTTTCTAGGGACAAGAAAATCAGAACCTTCGTTTAATACCTTACTTAAAATTTTTTCACTAAAATCTTGTCCAAATTTTAAGTCTGTTTCGTATATGTATTTGTCTGGATTAATATTCGGGATTTCTGTTCTTATCATTATTATCCTTTGGTGTGGTCGGTAGGTTTCGAACCTACAAAGGCTGTGCTTACAGCGTTGCCCCGACACCAACCCTTCCTTTCGGAAAAGGCGGCAGGTCTGCCAATTCCACTCACGACCACAACTTATTATAGCATCTAGAGAACTCTATGTCAACTTATTTAATTCTCATTGCCAATTAAGGATAATTAATTATATGATCAAGATGGACTATCAAACTCTAACTAAAAATCCTGCTTTGGGTTTTTATAAAATTGGAGGACAAATCTTCTGGGATAAAGCATCTGCTCTAATGGAGGGCACTAAAATGGGCCTCGGTTATAAAGACCTTGAGTGGAACTTTAATGATCTTGATTTTTCAAAATTTGATTGGACTTGTGAACCTCCAGGCGATATCCGAGACTATTATTATAAGAGGGCAAGACAAATTAGAGAGAAATATGACTATCTAATTTTAAATCTCTCCGGTGGCGGCGACTCTACCACTGTTCTTTACAGTTTTATTAAACAGGGATTGTTACTGGACGAAGTAGTAGTTAGACACTCGGGAACAGGTAATTCGAAATATCAGCCTTCAAATTTAAATTTTGATCCTTCAAACGAATTCAGTGAGTTTGAATATGCTGCTAAGCCTTTGCTAAAATGGCTAGCAGTAGTTAGCCCAAGGACAAAAATAACAATTCACGATTTTAGTAAGGACATCTTATCAGATAATTTAGTATGGGATGAAAACTTCATTCATTGGACAGGCGATTATATAACCCCCGGTTGTATTGTACGATATAATCATGCTACTAACAAACAACATTTACAAAATTTTGATCAAGGAAAACGTGTCGGGATCATATTCGGGACCGACAAGCCTAGAGTAATATTTCAAAAAGAAGATGTAAATGTTGTATTTGTTGACCGACCAGTCCATAGTGCAACACCTGCACTGATTAATAACGGTTACACAAACACGGAAGTTGAGTTATTTTATTGGAGTCCGGAATTACCCGAGTTGGTTATTAAACAAGCTCACATAATAAAACGTTGGTTTGAACATCCTATTAATCAACGTCTATCTTATATGTTAAACTTTTGGTGGCAATTAAGTGCGGTGAATAGAACTGTCTACGAAGCAACAATTAAAGGTGTAATATATCCCGACTATGATCTGTCAACCTTTCAGTGTAATAAACCTAATGCCGCTATGTATCAAGAATGGGATTGGTGGATGAAAGATTTTACACACACTGAAGGATATAATACCTTTAAGCGAGGTATAGACCATTTGTATAAACATATAGACAATGATTTTTTAATGATTCAAGCACCCTATATGAAACCAGGCACTGAGATAAATTCTACAAACTGGGAATATAGGCCGTGTTATTCAAAAAGATATTTTATTGGTAAGTTTAATAAGATCATTGTTTAATTAATCTAATTACCATCGCACTTATATCTATTTGCCACCATTTCTCTCCTAGACTGTATTGTCTAGGATGTCTATGATGGTTGTTATGCCAAGACTCTCCCCAACTAGGTATCGCCCACAGCCAATTATTAGTACTATCGTCGTTTAGGTTGTACGACCTAAAGCCGCCGATCCATGATGGATTATGGCCGACATAGTTAACAATGTTACTCATTAGTGCTGTTATAGTTGCTGGCAATAAATGTAGGAACACAGTTAACCAAAATCCGCCAACAAAAAATAAAGTTGTTGACCATACAATATAGATTAAAAAATAATATCTATGTAGAAACTGATAGTATCTATTGGTAATAATGTTTCTCATTCGCCACTTGGTGTCTTTGTCTATTTGATTTTCGTAGTCAAGGGCAAAGATTTTAAATCCTTTGTGTCTAGGACTGTGTGGATCACCGGGCTTATCACTCTTTAAATGATGGTTTATATGTATTGCTACCCAGGCTAGTGGACTACCTGTTCCGCCTAAACATCCAAATAAGGCAAAGATTTTTGTTAGTAAAGGATAGGTAACATAACTTTCGTGAGTTAATTTTCTATGAAATGTTACGATAACACCTAAACAACCATATATAAAATAACCTAGAATAGTTAATAACATTGCCAGAGTAGTAATGCCGTAGTGATAGATTCCTGCTAAACTTAAAAATGCAGAAAGTAAAAGGAAAACTTGAGCACCTCTTGTACTACTAGCAAATATATTTTTCATTATATACCACCACTATAAATATTTATTGTACCTTACTGTATGAACGATTTTAACCTGAAAACATTTTGCTCTCTAGAAGACAAACAAGAATTTTGGAATTTTTGTAAAGAGGCTTCTGAAGACAAAACGCAACCTGCACATAAAAATATGTGGGGCGATCATAGTTATTCTTTACCTTATATATTACAAAATACAAATAGGTTCGATAATAATAACGGAGAGTTTTCTATTTTATATCACGGCGATAAAATAGTTGCATGTGGAGGCGTTTATATTAGCGAATTCAGTAAAAATGTTTCTCTTGCAGGAACTAGATTGTGGGTTAAGAAGAACTATAGAAACCTTATGCTTCCGAGAAATTTTATTCTGCCAGCGCATAAAAAATGGAGTATCGATAAAGGTATAAAACAAGTTGCTATTTGTTTTAATGAATATAACAAAAATTTAATTAAGACTTTTTTTAGAACTCGATTAGGGGAATCTGGAAATAGGGTAATGGAGAGACAACCCTATCACCTATTTCATTCTAATATTAACGAACTTTCTTTCGCTGTAAATATACAAGATACTCCTCAATGGGTCTTATATGAATCACTAGACTCGAATTGGAGTTTTGATTGGTCAACTATAAAATGTTTTTAGCTCACAAGAACGATTTAAAAAATAAAACATATCTTCCTTTAGAACAATTAAAGAAACATAAGGTACTAGTAAATGATAATGAGTATAAACTAGTGTCGAACATCTGCCCGCACCAAGGTAGCCTTATAAGTAAAACTTCCGGCGACACTGATATAAGAGTATGTCCGTTCCACGGTTGGAGTTTTGATTTAAACGGAAAGCCTATCGCTTCTGGTAGGACAGCACACTATTGTCAAAATACTAAGAATTTAAACAGTTTAGAAGTTTTTGAATTTTGTGATATGCTATTTGATAAAAAAATCAAATCAGATATATTAAACTGGTTAGACTTATCTAAAATGAAATTAATGGAGCAAAGAATTGATGTTGTAAACGCTTCACATACAACTATTATGGATTTGTTTTTAGATGTTGACCATATAGAAAGTGTGCATAGGGGTGTTTATAATAAAATAGGCCTTAATAAAATTAACGAAGTACAATGGCATTACTACGATTGGGGAAGCGTTCAACTAGTTAATCGAGGAGAAGAGTATGCCGCCGCCTGGATTGCAGTATATCCTGGAACTATGATAGAATGGCAGGACGGATCTTTATTTGTTACTGTGTCAGAATCTGTATCAGAAACACAAACTAAAGTTCATGTATTCAAATACATGGATATTACACGAGATAAAGATTGGGTACTTAATGAATCGGTATGGGAAGAAGCGTGGAAACAAGATAAAGCACAGGCGGAACTAATTGCGTATCCTTCTGAATTTAATCTTGAGTTTGCAAAACGCCATTATCGAGAACGTAGTTAATTACATCTTTTGTAGGTTTTACTACCGCAACTAAATGTATTCTGTTTAGTGTTGATGCGTTCATCATTGTGTGTGGTATAGTTGTGTTTACAAAATAACTGTTACCAGTGGCCGGCATGTGTTCCATTATTTTTGATTCAGGGTAACACATCATGCACCACATATTTGTTATAATAGGAATGTGTATTCTAGGATAAGGATCTTTATGAATAGAGTAGCAAGTTCTAGGATACATTAACATTAGTCTTGCTCTAAACAGAGAAAACCCAAAAGAATTTAACCATTCCTCTATAGCAGTCCCTTTAAGTTTAGGATTTAAATGAGAATAAACATCTTCAAATACTGAAGGGAACATTTGTTTATTAACAATTTGTCCTCCAGTACTTTCGTACCAACCCTTGTCTGAATCGTCCGAAGGATCCTTTAATTGTAAAGATATCTGATTTAGACCGTTTTTAAAAGGAACTTCCTTAATTAATTGATTACAGTCGTCAACTAATTTTTGAAAATTATTAAATACCGGAAGTTTATATATAGGGCGTTTGAAGTATTCTTGCATGTCTTTTCCTACTGGTATTTATCTATGTATTTTTATTACTCTTAGATCGCTTGGATTTTCGCATGTGTGTGATCTACAGACGTGTTCTGAAAATAGATCATCTATATTATCTTGGTATATGTTAATCTTTTTTCGTTGTCTACATAAACTTGTTGTAGCATTTCCAAAAGCATCTATGTTAATTAAAGAATTGTCAGTTCCGCACGTAAACCCTTTAAATTGATTTAACTTTAAATCTTTTACATCATTTAGACTAACTTTTTGACTTTCACCGTTAGCATATTCCACAGTGTATTTTTCTGCTCCTCTATCGTACTTCCTAACAAACGCAATTTCTTCTTCACTGTAGTCGTAGAAATAACCATTGTAATCTTTTTTATTTTCTTTGTCCATCATTAGCGTCATACTAATGTAAATTTTATATTTGTCATATAAGTATCGTGCATATTTTGCAGTATCCCAAAACAAGTCTTTAGTCATCGCTGTGTGTACAAAAAAATTTACATCGTTATCTATGCACAATTTGATTACTTTTTCGAAATGATCTTTGTTAGTTGTGTGAGGATGGAAGGTTAGTAATATCTCATCTAAGTGAGGAATAACGTCTTCCCAATGTCTGAATGTTCTTGAAGCGTTTGTAAAGATCATATTTTTAAGATTGTTTTCTTTGCAAAAAATCATAAGGTCTATAAAATTTCTGTAGAGGGTAATTTCCCCTCCTAAGAACTCAACTTTTATTTCTTTATCTTTGTACTGATCTTTTATTTTTAATAGAGTAGTTTTTATTAATTCTAACTCGACCCAGTCTCTATCACCTCTATGCAAAATACTAGGGCAGTACTCGCACGAATAGTTACAGGTATTTCCGAGATTCCATTGGACAATTAACCTGTTAGGATCATATTTTGTTTCATAGAATTTAATTATTTCGGACATGAAATATTTAGTGACTAAATATTTTTATGAAAATTAGGTCTAGATTAGACAATCAAGAAACTGAAGTAGAAACTTTCGAAGGGGAAAAATACGGAATAATGCTATCAGGAGGAATTGATAGTGCAATGGTCCTTTACTTTATGCTACTGAGCTCTCGAGAAAGAGGTTTTAATCTTGATGTACAACCTTTTACTATAGCAAAAACTGATGGGTCTCATTTATATGTTAAGGGAATTCTCGACTATTTCGAAAAATATTTTTCAATAAAACTTCCAGATACAATAATAGTAGGTAATAGTTCAGTACATCACACAATGCAAGGAACAGTAGCAATAGGAGATGTATTTAGAAAGTACCCAAATATTCAAATTTTGTTTAGCGGGCTTAACCAAAATCCTCCCGAACCTTGGGGAGATGAGAATTGGATAAAACCTAAAAGACCGGCTGCTAATTATACACTTCCTAAAATTAAGTTTCCTTTTTTAAAATTTTATAAAACACATATAATAGATTTTATGTTTGAATATAATCAAGAAAAATTAATGGATTTAACACATACCTGCACAGAGTTGACTGATGGAAGGTGCGGAATATGTTTTCAATGCAATGAACGTGCATGGGCATTTAACCAATTACAAAAAACAGATACAGGAAAATTATGATAGTTCCAAACGGTGTTAGCGGCCAAAGACCGCAATTTGATGCAAGCGAAGTTACTCAAGAAAATCTAGCATTAGAACTAGCTCTACTTCAATTAGGAGATTTTGAACCGCTTGATTGGAAAGTTAATGTTGAAGATTTTAAGAACGAAATAAAGCAGTTTGATAAAGATTGGCAAGATTATCTTCCTAGACCAGGCCGTTCTAATCCTAGAAAAGGATTAACATTAACTTCGATGCCTGGGTATGACCATAAAGGTGTACCGAGTTTAGCAGAAGCATTTGTTAGAGAAAAAAGAAAAGTAGTTGAGAGCGAATTCAATGTTCCTACCGAAGTCTATAAAAAGTGTTATAGCCTAAATTGGTTTCTCAATGAGTTTTCTCAATTAGGAAGAACATTCCTTGTTAAATGTAATCAAGGTGGACATTTTGTTCCGCATAGAGATCATCCTGGGATGCCGAGAGAAGTTTTTAGACTTGCTGTATTTTTAGAAAACGTAGCGCCATTAGACTATGATTGGTTGATGGACGATAAAAAACTACAGATAGAACCTGGAAGAGTTTACTATGTGAATACAAGAAAGACCCATAGGACTATAAGTTGGGTTGATAATAGTATACATTTGATTGTAAATGTGCCTTTAAATAACCAGAATGTCTCTAAAGTTCTATCACATCTATTACATAGACATTGAAGCGGTCGGGCAAGTATCGAACTTTCTTCTCTGCTTGGAGGCAGCGTTTTACCGTATAAACTACAACCGCATTTTATTTATCGCTCAGTTGCAGTATGTAGCAGGTAAATTTTATAGAATATTCAACGTTAGGTTCTAAAGTTAATTGTTTGAATATAAATTTATTCTTAAAACTTTGAAGATCTACTATTAGATCTTTTTCTCTTTTTTGATTTTCTAACCTTATCGGTCTTTTAATAGAGTCGACACTTTCGACATTAAAATTAATTCTGTGTAGTGTAACAGGATACTCTGATAAATTTTTTATTACAAACCTCGAAGGTATATTCCAGTTTGATATCCCATCTAACATAACTTCTTTCGAAGAGTCGATATCAAATACCTGTTCTTTAAACTTTACTTGTTTAATTTTTACCTTAGCAGGCTTATCAAAATAAAAATAAAAATTAGTTTTGCTTGCCATTTTTCTCTTCGTATAAACTAGGCTCTCCTATTATTTTTTTATAAAAATAGTTTGAAACTGCCAGGTGACTGGTTTTTCCTAGTGCAAAAAGTTTTCCTGCATAATCGTAGGGAACTTTTTTGTCAAATCTATTAATTATAAGATCAAATAGTTTTATATTATTTGCTTTTGCAATATTTTCAACTAAATGCTTATTTTTAAAATAGTTATAATTGTCTGATTTCCAGTCAATGAAGTCCCAATACTCGTCGTAAGGCGTAGCAGTAGAATCAAAACCTGTTATAATTTTAGTAAATTCTTTGCTCACAAACTCTCTTCGATTGTTATGAGGCCATAGAATACATATAAATTTAATTTCATTAGCAAGTACTTGGGATATTTTAATAAGCATACGAGCAACTGTATCGGCACTCGCACCTATTATACCACAGTTAAGAACAACATGGTCTTTAATTTTTTCCCCTAATATTGTAGGCCATGCTTCCTCGTAGTAAACATTCATACCAAATGTATCAGTGCAGCCTAGGCAAAGTATTATTTTTTTGCCCTTTAACTCTTCGATATTAAAATCAAAATGACTTCTAAAGCCTTTATTGTTTATATCAAAAGAAATATCTGGGTACCATGCATTTATAAACAATCGTTGTGATACGTTTTCTTCTGTTATTGTATCTTTAGATTTTATATCTTGGTAAGCAAATGGAAATTCTGCTTTAAAAAATTCATCTTTAAATCTATCTTTGCCTAGATAGTATTCTATTTTTTCTGCATCGGTCATAAAAGTTTTGTAAAAATACTAATACCTAGTTTTGATGTTATGCCTTGTTGTTTAAAGTTACTAGCACAATGTAATCTAACACTATCAAAAACTAAGATGTTTCCGGGGATCCAAGGTAACGCTCTGTCAAATGTTAGCCCTTCGAGCCATTCTGGTTTTAAATGTGACAAGTATTTAAGTTTAACAACATCTGGAATTCCTTGAGATGATAAGCCTTGCACTTCCTTATAATCTGAAATATTTTTGTTATAAAACTCTGGGAAATTTATACCGCCATTGAAGAACTTTGCAGGCCCTTCTAAATAATATTGATGAAAGAAGCAAAGGTAAGGATGCGAAGTTCCTCCTTGATATTCTAACGGTATAGTTAGTCCTTTATATACTTTAGGAAGCTCGTAGGTATCGTCGTTATGTATAATATGGGGAGTGGTTGTATAAAAGAAAAAGGCCGCAGTTATCCCTACATCTCCTACAAGCCTTGTGACTAAATCTTTTAAAGGCAAATAAACAGGATTTTCTAAGTCTATATTATGAGTTACGGGTCCTGTGTTTTTGTGTATCTTGTCACTTTGATCTCTAAATTCTAAAATTAATTTTTCTATGTATTCTTTCGGAAGAATATTTTCAAAGCTCACTGGCTCTGAAAAAGAATTTATAATTGATTTCCTTTCTTCTTCCGATCGCATATTAGTATAGATGTTTTCTTAAGAATTCTATTGTTCTCTGTTTACTTATCACAGTTACTTCGTGGTTGTACTCTAAGTATCTAGGTTTTGGATCGCCAAAATGCCCTCCTTGATACCAGACTCCTCCTTTAAGAATTTCTCTATCGAACGAATGGTATGCGTTGTCGTAAAGGTGAAGTTCCATGTAAGAATCTTTATTCATTCTTTGATCTGGCCACATTTCTTGTAGTTTACTGCAAAAATCTGCAGGAACCCAGTCATCCTTTTTTCCAATATGAACCTGGAGCGGCATTATCTGATCTGTAATAACATCAAAAGAGCAGTAGGGATAATAACCTACAACTGCTTTAATATTTGTTTTTTCTTCTCTGTAAAGGTGCCATGTGTTCCTTACAAAATCTAGAGCGTGCCAACCTCCGTTGCTGAATCCGAGAAGTGCTATTCCGCCTTTGTGCCAAGGTTGTTTAACAATCCATTTTTCTATTTCGAAGAAATCTTTAACTCTATGATTTGGTCTTACTTTGGTAGTATGGTGACAGATGTTATTACTTTCGTACCACGCTAGCCTCGGACCGTGTCCGTCATAATAAACTGCATTGAAACCTTGTGTATTTAAAAATTTTGCCCATTCGATGTAGTGCCAATTTAAACCGCTACATCCGTGTACAATAATAACTGTAGGTGCAGGACTATCTATAGTTTTTGCAGTTACACTTAAAACTATATTTTTCTCGCCATAGTCCACAACAGGAATTTTTGCACTTTGGTCTGCAAAAGATTTCACTGACATGAATATTAAAACTGCCAGGATCCAAATTTTATTCATTTTAAATCAAATTGAAGTTGCACATATTATAATGTTAACACAGATACAAAGAAATGTCAACCAAAAAAAAAGGACCTTCCGGTCCCAATTATCTACGCTTTCTCCAATTATATTCATAACCATCTGGACATCGTCCATTTACTATGCTGTCGACTCCTGGTTTTGTTACACAGTTTGGATTTTCACTAACCATTGTAACAAAAATCATTCCGAGTTTTCGAAATTTTTCTGTAATGCTTAACGCACCAGTTAGTGTATCTTCATCCCAATTGTAACACCGATTGTCTACAGGGTCAGTGTAATACACTTTAAACATTTCTTTCCTTTCAATTTGGAGCGGGTAGCGAGGATCGAACTCGCAACTCAACCTTGGCAAGGTCGTGTGTTACCACTAGCACCATACCCGCATTATTTCGTCTGTTCTCCTAGAATTCTATAACCTTTACCAGTAGGGTGAATACCATCGGTACTCATGTTTCCTTTGGGTCTAGGTAATATAGTGTCTCCGTATTCTTGTGCAATACGCACAATAGCATCGTGAGGAACAGGTTTACGATCCTGTCCTGGGTCGATCCAAAATACACGTTTTCCTGTTATAGCGGATCGCATTTTTCTTAGTTCGTATTCAGTCTTAACACCCTTGTGATCGTTAGCACCGAGGCTAATAATTACTGTGTTAGCAGGCTGAGCACTTGCTTTGGATAGATAGTCTTTATTCCACTGCCAACTATTCCATCCGCCCTTGCTGTAACTTACGCACTCTGGACGAGCCATTGATGTCCCTACAGCAATACTATCACCTATTATCAAACATTCTATCATATTGTTTATCAGTTGGAGCGGGATAGCGGAATCGAACCGCTGACTTGAACTTGGAAGGATCTCGTTTTACCATTAAACTAATCCCGCTTAAAATTGGTTGCAGAGGATGGATTCGAACCACCGACCTCAAGGTTATGAGCCTTGCCAGATACCACTTCTAACACTCTGCGATATATTTATTACCTCATCGAAGTACACTAAAGGTTTTCTTGCCGGCCCCCAGATCCACCTTAAACTGGTTGATGTTTTATAATGCACTTCGATAAAGTGTTTTGCTACTAATCCCCACTAGCCCAAAACTGAGTTGTTACCCTGTCCATTCCATTTCCATTTAGACGGTAGAAGTCCGCCTTTGTGATTTCTCAAGTCGCCCCTAAAGAGGGCCTTGCGGTAGATCCAACGCACCGTAGCGTTTAAGGTTTGCTAATTACCTAACTCTATAACGTTGAGTTAACACGGGGTTTTTTAAATTAACCCTTCGTCTACCAATGTTTGTACAATATTGGCATCCAAAGTGATCTCTGTACGAATGTTCAATTCAAGAACTTCGTCGTTGATCTTTTGCTTGGCCTTCTTCAGGTCTAGCACGGCCTTCTTGCCAGCGGCAATTGCTTCAGCAGTTACCACGCTGGTGCTAACTGTGTCGTGGTAGCCGTACAAGCGGCTATTCTTGTCTGCGGTGCGAAGTTTTTCTAACTTGCCCTTGACAACATCTAGTGCTGTCATTTCTGCTGCCTTGGCAGTTTCCTCTGCGAAGCCAATTCGCTTGTCTAGCAGAGCGGCTTCTGTGAGTTTTTGGTCGATACCGGCACTTGCGTTTGCGGCGCCAACTTGTGCTCGAACTGCATATAGGGCAGTTACAAGGCTGTCACGGCGAGCAATGCTCGCGTTTAGAGCAGAGACCGCACGGTCAATTTCTGCTTCTACGTTCTGGAACTCGTTGAGTTCGATGCTACGATCTACCTTAACGGCTTTGATCGCTTCTTGTATGCTGTTCTGTACAGCGTTTGCTTTTCTCAATGTGATTTTCATTCTGTGCCTCTATTCAATTACAATTAAACAACAATAAAAACGGTTAGGCGGAAGGTCTAGCATAGACCGGACAACATACAACAACCCTATTGTTCGAAATCGTCGGGCGGTCAACATGCAATAAACAGGCTACAGAGGCCTGAATATCTCCGATCAACAACTGACAGGTTTAAAAGAATCGGATCACTCAAGCACGGTGACGTTTCAAGCGTCATGCCAGAATTAGTTCGTCATCGCAAAGCGCGATAACAAGCGTCTATCCCATTCCTTCTACCTTACCGGCTAGTTTTAATAAACTAGCAAAACTGGCCGAGAGTCAGGGAGTCGAACCCTGTGACCGGTTTTAGGCCGATCTACGGATTAGCAATCCGCTGCATTACCATCCTGCCCACTCTCGAAAAATCTATGCTCTGCGAACCCCGGAGGTAATTATACCGCATCAAGAAGAATCATAGAGTGAAACACTAAAGATTCAACCATCACGCACGGCCTCCACCCTCTTCCCGACGGGTCCCGTTCTCGCACTGCCAGCGGCCTTTCGGTTTAAAGACTACCACCCGTACCTATCACAGTACTTCTCATCCTGCGGGTCACAGTATCTGTTGATTAGACAGAACGTCTTGGTCGGAGTACAAGGATTCGAACCTTGGACCCTCTGGTCCCAAACCAGATGCGCTACCAGGCTGCGCTACACTCCGAAACTTGGTGCTGGTTGTCGGATTTGAACTGACGACCTACTGCTTACAAGGCAGTTGCTCTACCCCTGAGCTAAACCAGCGTTAATTTATTTAATTATACTATAATTGACGTTTAACACAATCCTTCTTTTGTTCAAAGTTGGAGTTGAGCTACTATGATATCTATAACCATCAAAAGTTATAAAAGTATTTTGTGTTGGCTTAAATTTTTCCAGCACTGATAGCTTTTGTGTTTTGATATAATCTTGACTCGTCATACCATATTTTGGATTGTACATGTTTTCATATAAAATGGTATCACCATCACTGTCGTTTAGATAAAACAATCCTGTGACATGTGGGGTATCTGAATCAATATGAGCACTGTGTACGATTGTATGACTTGATGGAGTTATTAGTCCAAGACGCATTCTATACAATGTATCAATTTTTTGACCTGCACGGTCCAAACACTGCATAAAAGCCATTAATACTGTATTAAAAAGAGGACTAACTGGTTCCCCGTCATTTACTATCAAATGACTAAAACTAAAATCAAACTGATTTGTTTCACCTTTGTATGCAGTTGACTCTCCAAAATACCAAGGAATGTTTCCTTCAAGTATTCTATACTGCAACTCAGACAAAACATTATCGCCTAATACATTGTCTATTTTCTTATACATGGGCCTTCTCAAAATTTGGCGGAGAGTATAGGATTCGAACCTATGCGCCCATTTCTGAACGACAGTTTAGCAAACTGCTGCCTTAACCACTCGGCCAACTCTCCATAAACCATTAATTAGTAGCACAGTTTACTATCCTCTTGCTACCTATTGTTAGACTGCGCTATGCCGTCTAGTTACTAGTATCATAGGCTTTCCGCTTTGGACAAGGTTAGGCTTGATCGTAGCCCTACGAGCTATGCTACTAATTAATGGTGCCCCAGGAGAGACTCGAACTCTCACGCCTAAGCACTGGCTTCTAAG
>JACCDO010382760.1_pt1 | contig 14716 bp, 20 predicted proteins | sample 7446101 | NCBI WGS metagenome assembly JACCDO01 (sample SAMN15323440, study PRJNA562643) | freshwater metagenome | isolation source: river surface water | place: USA:Blue River Watershed | collected 2017-08-16
ATAAATTCCACAAACAAGTTCTGATTGGTGTGCGTTAGGGAAATGTGTACACATCTCCCTAACGTCCAATCAATTTTTATTTGTGAAAGATAATTTTCAAACAGTTGTAATTCGGACTTTACTCTTTTTCAATTTGTCATCCATTGTATCATCTTTTTTACTATTAAATCCGAAAAATTGATTTTCTAAAGATATTTCAATAATCTCTTTTCCATTATTGCTAAAACCAAATATATTATCTGATAATTTATAATTTGGTTTTTTAAGTGCTGTGAAAAAATCATGATCCATTTTCCAATTAGTCAAATTATATATGTGTTCTTCCAAAATTTTAATAATTATTTTAGCACACTCCATATACATTTCTCGTAATGACATATATTTAACAATACTAATTTCTTCATAATTATTAATACTTATCGCGCATTGTTCGGGTGTATCTGAAATTTTAGTCCAATCATAATCTCTCATAAATTGGATTTGATTTTTGAAATAAATAATAGTCTCATCTTTCTTATGCTGAGGATTAATCTAATCTTTTCTATAATAATTGATATTATTCTCTGCTAGATATTCAGTATAATTATATTCTAATTCAATTGGAACATAAATAGCCCAACAACAATCACATTCCTTAAATGGCTTAATATCATTGAAAGATAATGTGACTGAGTCTGGATAATCGTACATAGTAAAACTAAATCTGGCTTCATATTTGGACATTTTATTAGAATTATTGAAAAATATTTCTAATAAATTATAAATCAATTTTTAAAAAACATGCAGACTAGATTGGGTTTCTTTCACAAAAGGTTGAATTTTATAATAATCCCAATCCTTTAAATAACATGAAAACAGCTAATAAACCGAATAATATTGCTAATGTTATTCCCAATGCTAATCCAGTTGTATCAGTGTTACTTTTATTAAAATTATGCGTATTTATTGTTTTACATATTTCCTGATTTGGATTATGAGTTATTTTTATTTCCTCAGCGTTATTTATTAATACAACATCCATGTAGTTACACGATAATAATTGTTTTAATGTATCTATTTGGTCTTGTGTTAAATCATTACTTGATATATCAACTTTTAATATCTCTACTTGTGTTTTTGATTTTACTAAATTATAAAATAAATCTCGTAAACCATTATTTGAAAGTTTATTTAAATGATTTAATGCCAATGATACTTCTTTTAATGATGGTTGGTCGGATATACTGCCCATTACATTGTGTAATTCGTGTATGATATTCGTATCAGTAATATTACCTAAATCTGATTTTACTATATTTATATTTTCTATATTGTTATTTGCTAAATAATTTAACAAATCATATAATGATTTCATATTATCCTTTGTAAAATTCATTTCATAAAAAGTTATTATTTTTGTTGTTACATTATTTTGATTTAATAATTTATAAATCATTAAAGTTTTATCTGTTACATTATTAAATTTAATCTCCATTACTGGTATTTCAATTGGATTTTGTAAATGATCTAATGATGACACATTAACTTCCGATAATAATGGTAATTTAAATATTGCTGATATAAAATGAGTTAATGATTCATTACCAGATTCATGTAATTCATTTTCTGTAAAAATAAATTTATCTAATGTTTTATTACTTTCTAATAATAATGTAAAATTATCTAAAATAGAATCAGATACTTTGATAAAACAGTTTATTATTTCTAATATTCTTAAATTATCAAGTGATTTCAATGCGTCTATCATATTATTTACTTTTAATATTGTTAAATTAGTCATATCAATACTATCTAATATTATAGTATCCATATTATTATTTATTAATTTTGTTAAACTTTCAATACACTCATCTGTAAAAAGAAAATTATGAAATGCTAATAATCTTAATTTAGTTAATTCATCTAATGATTGAATTAATTCATTGATTTTTGTTGTGTTTTCATATTTTGGTAAATATAATGATATTCTTCTTAAACTTTTTAAATTTTTTATATTATTTATTAAATTAGTAAACATCTCATCTGTTAACACTATATCTATATTTAATGCTAATCCTGTTATTTTATTGATATTATTATCTGCGGATGTGCTATTTATCATATTAAGAAAATAAATTAATTTATCAAAAATAGATTGTGTTGTTATACGTAAATTAATACTTGTGTTTTCTTCAGATTCAGTATCAATAATAGGCATGTTTAAATTTATATTTAATTGATCTGAATTTTGATAAAAAATATTATTTTCAACTCTATACATATTATTTGTTAAATATGTCATTAAAGCGCTTGTTGATATAATATTAATATCTGTCGCAAACTTTTCAATATGTGATAAATATGGATACATTATATATATATATATTTAATTTTCAATTTAATTTTCAATTTAATTTTCAATTTAATTTTCAAATAAGTCCTCTGAAATATTATTAATAACTTTTACAATTGAGTGATAAATAACAATTTTTTCATTTATATCATCTGTTATATTAAATATTTCTTCCAATTCATCCAATGTCATTTTTTTATATTTTAATGGTATTTTAATTTTCATTTCATCAATATTATTATCCAATATATTATTTAATAAATTTCTTTCAGTTGTTATCATATTATTTAATGTTTCTATCATTTTAACTTTTTCTGTTATATTTACACATTTATTTATATTTTGCGCTAATTCATTTATGGCTTCCATAATAATAAATATATATTATAATCTTTAAAAAGAAATTATTGTATAAATATAATGGATTGCTCTTTAGTTTATAATATCACTCAAAATGATTTATATGAAAGATTTGAAAATGTAACTAATTCTAATTATATTGTTGGTTTTTTATCAATATTTGCGGTTGGTATAACAACTTGTTATTATATTATAATTAATAGACGCGTTAATAAAATCATGGATAAAATTGTAAATAGTTATCCACCACTTTATTCAGAGGTAACGCAACTCCCTGTTTAGCTTAATAAAAAGTTTAATTTTTTTATAAACAGTTATATATGGGAAATAAAATGTCTCAAGTTGAAACCACACAAGTTGATATTTTACAAAAAGATATAAAAACTTTAAAGAATGATTTGGTTAAGCTCGATTCTAAAATATCACAACACAACCAAAGTATTCAAAAAAGTAAAGATGTATTAGATAAATTGTCTAAAGAAAAAACCAATGCGATCACAAAAAAAGGTACTGAATTTCATACTAATATCATAAATAATTTAACAAATCAGATAAATATATTAACTGGTGAAAAAAATGTTAAAACAAATGATCTCTCATGTAAAGAAAAACAATTACAAGATTTACAAGCAGCTATTACAGCTAGAGCAGAGCCCGCAAAATTCACAAATACAACAGATACTAATATGTTTAACCACTTATTAGTATTAATTGTTTTAATTATATTAATTTTATGTGTATTAATATATTGTTTATCTGATAGTCTGGCAGGAAAAGAATTAAATTTTTGAGCACAATTTTAATGCGTCACATATTCTTTCACTTCAACTATTACTCCATTCCAAATAATCGTAAAAGGTTTTTTATCTTTAATTACATCATTAAATGTCTCATGAGTAAGAATAATATTATCATTATACAATGTAATATTTTCCTTATATTTTTCTTCAATTCTTTCTAACTCAATTAATTTATTTTTTATTTCATAAATCAAATTTTGTTCATAATTTTTTAGCTTTTGTATTAATTGATCATTAAAATCACTCTTAATCATATCATAACTATTTAATAAAACTAATTTATTTTTAATTTCATATATAATTGATTGTTTGTAATTTATTATTTTATTTTTTAAGGTATCCTTAAATTCATTTTTTATCATATCATAGCGATTTAATATATTTATTTTCTTATTCATAGCACTTATTAAATTAGAATAAATACGATTTTTTATATCATTCATACTATCTATATATCTTTTATTATTATCTACTATATATTGAGCAGCAAGAGATGGCGTAGCACATGTTATATCAGCAGCAAAGTCTAATATGGTTGTATCTACCATATGTCCAATTGCTGATAATACAACATAATTACGATTATAAATTGTTTCAATTAATTTCCTATCATTAAAACCCCATAAATCTTCCATACTACCACCACCACGTGTTATCACCACTATATCATATTTCGTCATATCATTAGAAGATAAATATTTTATTATATTTCCTGGACAATCGGCTCCTTGTACAACCATATCAATTATATCACATTCTACTAATGATTTATTATTAGCTAACGCATGAGTGAAATCGTGAATAGCCGCACCTGTCTTACTAGTAATAACAGCTATTTTCCGAATGATTTGTGGTTGTGGTAATTTTTTATTAAAATAACCTTGTTTTGTAAAATCTAATTTCATTTTTTCAAATTCAGCAAACATATCCCCAATAGTTTTATCTTTCGTTATACTACTAATAATGAACTTTAATTCACCACGCGGCACATAGAAATCTAATGTGCCTTTTGCTTCTATCATATCACCGTCTTTTAATTTCGCGATAATATCAGTCATTTTACTTTTCCATATTACACATGATATAGTAGCAGTATCATCTTTCATCATCATATACATATGCCCTCCTGATATCTTTGGTTGGCGAATTTCACCTTTTATTGGTAATAAATTATTTGGGATTTTGGTTTTAATAAATTCAGATAATTGTTTGATTGTTAATGCATTTGTCATTCTAATAAATATATAAATATATAAATTTATTTATTTATATATTATAGTAATGGATAACTATTATATGAAATATCTTAAATATAAAAATAAGTATACAAAATTAAAAAATCTTACAAAAATATTAAACATATCACAAACAGGTGGTGGTGTTAAAAATATAAAAATTGATATGAGACCTTATATGAAATTCCTAAAGAAATGCATTGAGGAATTAGATTATGAAATATTATTCTCATTATCTTTTGATGATAATAATGATATAGTTTGTGAATTTTATAAAGGTTTCCCCATTGTAAGCGATGAAGGGGTCCGTGAATATGAAAAACCATTATTCAATAAAAATAAAAACCCAAATTTTTGTTATATAAATTGTCATACGCACGATAATATGAGTAATGATGTATTAAAATATTCAAAGAATTTACCATCACCACGTGATTATATGCTTTTAGTCGAGAATTATTTTAGATATCACAATAGATATGAATATATTTATACACAAGAAGGAATATATAAATTATCATTAACACAAGAGTTAATTGATAATATAACTAAATATTTTACTGAAATGGTTGATATGCATTACCTGTTATCAAAACGTTATACTAGGTATAATTTAACACCAAATTTTAACATTTTTTATGATACACTTGAAACAGTATTAAATGAATTAACTATTATGATGGATCCTACACGTGTTGATAATATAGATGAATATATGGAAGATTTAAAAAACTGGGTATTTGATAAAGCAATTCCAAATATTGATGAATGTATAAAACATCCTGAATTAAATATATATATAAGTAACATATTATTGGTATTGGTAACCGCTATTGAGATTCATGAACCAAATTATATTAAATTAATAAATAATCTTGGCTTTAATTTTGAATTATTACCGTGGGATGAACATATAATAGATGTTACAATTGATATGAATGTATATAATGCAGTGAATGCAACTATTAAGGCAAAAAAAGAAGGAATATTATCTGATTTATTATATCCAAATGAATATATTGAGAATCTATTAAATGAAGATAATAAATATCTGAATACTAATATGGATCATAATAATTTTATTATATTAAACAAAGTCGATTTAGATAAATTATTTGATACAATTAAAGCAACACCACATGGCGAAATGGTTATTATACACATTTAATATGTGTGATATGCGAATTATGTTCATAATTCGCAAACAACACAAATTCACCGTAGCTTATTTTTACGATTACTATATGCCTTCGATGATAAAAATTGATTATAATATCATTTAAAAACAATTAAATAATATTATAAACATTCATGAGTTGGCAAGACATAGAAATACCTTCACCTGAATCTCTTAATATTAAGTTAAATATTTATAAAGAACAACATAATGAATATATAAAAGACATGCGTCTTAAATTTGACAAAGTATTTGAAACTATTAGGTGTAACATTATGAAAATGATAAAAAACCGTCTTGATAAATGTATTGACTCGCATAAATCACCTAAACATATTATAATATTTTGTTATGAAATCCGTCTACCAAAAGAAAATTGCGATGATTTTAAAATAAAGCCTCCTAATTCAAACATACCATCTATAACAGCTAAAATAGATTCAATTGACCTATTAAAACTATATTATGAATGTTTTCCTGAAAAGTTTATACAAAAAAATGATTTATTAATATATGATCATATTATGGAACCAATTATTCATAATATACAAAAGCGAAAATTTATGACTATTAAAAATATATATCATGGTTCATTGGGATATTGTATTTCTTGGAATTAATTTGTGATGTGAATAACTTTGTTTTATTATTTTATTTTATAAATACCCATATCGCGCCATTCTTCATCGTCATAATCCCATTTATATTTTGCCCTCACTTCTGTATCACTCACAAAATCATAAGTAAATAATTCTGGATAACTCGGATCAAAAATACGAGGCAAGTTTTGAACATATCTTACTATTGGTCCTGTTGTTGCTAGTTGAGATAAATCATATAACATTTCATCTTCTTCATTCCCGGCATATACATATCTACTTATTATAGCCAATTTTCCATTTGGAGACATTTGTTTAATATAATACCAAGTTTCGCGTTCTTCTTTACCTTCAATAAATACCCCAGTATCACAATTTATAAAACATTTCCTACGATAATTAAGGGAGCCAATAAACCATTGAACACCATCAATTTTAATAAATCTCCTAAATGGATTCGCAGGTCCCCTCCGACATTCCTTAAAAGTACATATCACTTCATCTGTATCAACCTTGTGTATTTTAATTACATTATAGAGTGGTAAATCGCGCTTTTCCGTTTTACCCATATACGAATGCATTACTGGATAGGTTTCACCATCTGGATCATCATAACATTTCGCAATAAAATTATCTGTTTTACGTACTTCAGTCATTTATAATATATATGTAAAATAAAACTAGTTTAAATCAATTTTTATATTATTTTAAGTATAACTGGTTTACTATTATTTGGATATACCGTTAATGTTCTATCACGCAAAAATTTAATTTCTCTAGATAATTCTATCATAGCGCCCGTTTCTGCTATAACCCGTATATCTTTCATTTCTTCTTCTGTAAATATGCCGTCTAATACTATGTGAAGATTGCCAAGACCGCATAATGGATATGGTCCACGTCCATCAATATATATAAGGAAAAAGCTCATTAGAGATGATAATTAATATCCGTTTATAATCATTTTAGTAAAAATTGAAAATTATACACACTAAGAGATATTAAAAACACAACAATAAAAACACACGCAACCATGGATGACAGCCGTGCTATCCATCAACTTCTCTACAAAGAATGCTTGACACATCTCCTAGATCCAACACATCAGCCTCAGGTGGATCACCTCACACAAAGACTATATCGCATGCTAGATTGGGATCCAACAAATATTATTATTAAGGTTAATTTGGCAAAACTCCTCAAAATTTCATATGCTGATTTTGAAACACGCCGTCGATTCAAGTACTATATTAGACAAGCGATTGATTTCCCAACACCATATTTCACGACCTTTTCATCATTCCATTCTGAACATTCTTGTACAATTGCGACACTTGGATATATGGCGGATCAATTTAACACACACGCAACAAATTTGCGACTGAAATATTATGAGACAGAACACCTTGACAGATATGAAATGTCAAGACTGAGTGTGCCAGATTGTGTGACTTATACTTATGCTGGACACACGTATTCCATTAATCTTAACTGCTATATGGACGAAGATCATATTCAAGGACGTTATGCACAATTTGAAATCGGTCCTATTACTTATTATAAGACAAATATTAAAACACGCGTTGAATCAATTCATCGCCTAAATTATAGTTTCATTTGTGAAGATGATTCTAGTATTTATTATGGAGATCATAAGGTCTTCAATTCCCACAAATTTGTAGTGCTTGATTGCGAACTTAACTATGAATATGATACATTTGATAATGATTCTCGCGCAAAGGAGCAAATGAATGAATTAGTAAATGAATATAAGAAGGCAAAACTGAAAATGCCATTTTTCCACTTTTTTCTTGAGAAGCTACCAATTGAGAAGAGACTTGTTTATATCGCATCGTTCCTTCCCTGTCAACATATTAGTTGTTAATAATTAAATTAATATGATTTTATGATATAATTTCTTTATAGCTGCCTCAATAAATTGTTCGATATATTCTAATTCATCTATACTATCATCAATATATTTAATTTCTGCTGTTGTTAATAATTCTTTGATACAATTTACATTATATTTATAATACCGTGGACATTTAATTATAAATATTCTCTCTACCGACACTCTTTAATTTTAATTATTCCTTCGGATACATTAAATTTGAGAGTGGACGGTATAAAGATTTCAATTATTATATCCGCGCATATATACGTTCAATAACTGCTTCAATGAATTGCTCGGTATAATTTAATTCATCCATACTATCATTAATAAGTTCAATGCCATTCGCACTTAGTAGTTCCTTTATATTATTCATACATTGTTTATAATATCTTATAATTTCAAGATACTGTAGTTTTGGATTGCTACCATGTTTAATAAAAGTGCTGTCATCTCTAATCACATTATTCTGACTAAACATATTAATCGTCTTTAATAGAGTCGGATTTCCAATACTATCAAGTGTTTTATCAGTTATGGTTGATATATAATAAAATGGTTTGGACTGCAGTACACAAAAAAATAATTTTTTAAAATTTTGATATAAAGCATTTATTTCATATAACTTTGTATCTAATGTTTTACTATCAATAATTGTTTTATACTCGTCTATAAATTCATCAATCTTATCCATATTAATCGGCCTAACGTTCTTAATATTTGGATCAACATCATAATAAATTTGTATATTTTGACTATTGTCATACAGATAACGCAATATATTTGTATAATTTCCATCCATAATATATTGGTCTATTATATTGATATTCTTGAAACAAAATAATAAATGATTATCAGCAGGCGATCTCTTATATTCTGGTTTCATTTCAATTATACTTATTTCTTCTTTTATCATATCTAAATCTTTATCTGTATAAAAAAATGATATTTGGTTTCTAACATTTTTTAACACATGAACGTAGTATGACATTTGTTTTATATTTATTATAAAAATAAAATGTACAATAATCAATTTTTATTTTATTAATCAATTAATAAAATAAAAATTGATTATAATAATATAAAAGTATATAATTATATAAAAATAAATGGACAGTCTTAAACGTTTTATCTCACGAATGGCATTACATGAAAATCAAAAATTTATTATAAAATCTATAAAAGAATTACAACCACCTGTTAATTTTATTAAACATGCGCAAAATAAACCAATCTTAGAATTATATCATAAAACAAGAGAAACTGATGATAATGGTAAATGGAATTTTAAAAATATTGAGACGCATGGTTTTATGATATCTCGTTATGGTAATAAAGGTCCTGGTGTTTATATGGCAAATCATGGACGCTATTCGTATAGCTGGGGCGGACTTGATATTTCTGGTTACAATAATGTTATCATATGTAAAGTTATTTATGATCCAGCGTATGTATTTCGTTATCGGTCAGAACTTAATTCGCCAAATTTTAACTCTGAATATAAAATAACAAATACTGAACTTATTTATCCACAATATTTTATTGAATATGATGTTCCCGGTAAAAGAATAGCAAGTGGGTGGGTTGAACATGGTAAATTTGGATGTAAGAAATGTGATATAAATAAAATACGATGTGATTGTGTATTAAATGGCTATGATAGTTTTGATGAAATGGCACCTATCTAAATAATAGAACCACTCTCTAAGTTTTCACTATATTCAATATTAAGAAAATTACATATTTTTTTTAATTGCTCTATATATGTTGAATTATCTTTTTGAATAATATCAATAATTGTATCAATTGCTGTACGATTTCTCATTTTTCTAAAAGCATAATCCATACCATTATCAATGTCCTTATAATCAACAAAACTAACAGGTTCTTTATAACCTTTATGTATTTCAACCATTGTATTTATTAATTGATTTCTAATATTAAGATAATCAATTAGTTCATTTTGTTTTTCATATGACAGATTAAAAATTATTTCCTTTAATTTATCCATTTTATTATAAATAAATATTTATTTTAAATTGTAATATTATCAATTTTTATTTGTCCATTCAATCATAATATTGGCATACGTATCTACATATCCTCTATCAGTCCTTATATTACCAATATAATATTTCTGCGAATGATTTGGATAAACAGTTACATTATATCCAGCTGATCGGAATATATTACTAATCTGAGCTAATATACAATGGTAATAATTTCTTTCCATTGTTTTATATTTATCATTCTTATTACACAATGAATTGTAAATTTTATTATTAACATTCAAAGGCTGTAAATGCGTTTCAATATTATAATTTGAAAATCCTTTTAATGAATTATTCATTATACCGTCATTCGCTTCATTAATAAATTGATTAAGAATATAATTAAATCTATTATTCATCAATTTATCCGCATCCATATCAGCTTTCACGGTATTATCAATTGCCATTTTAATTGGAAATATATTTTTACTTATTATTTTTGTTCCATTTAAATATGGATTAACTAGGTGCTCAATATCATCAATTTTATTAAATGATTGTTTGAACGGTATAATATGATTCTCTATACAGGGAGTAGATTTGTGAATCTTTCTTACAATAATTGGCATTGTGGAAATAATTCGTTTCATTATTATTTATATAAATGATATGTTTTTAATTATTTTTATTAAAATAAAAAATTGAATAAATGAAAGATTATTTAAATATACATAATATAAATGGAAAATCTAATAGACGCAAGAAGACGTATGCTTATTAATATTTACAATTTTTTAGAGGATGATATGTATGTACATCTGATGTCAACATGTTATGATAGATATATAAAAGCACTTGAAGAGGGACATATGTCTTTTCTTATTAATAATGTAGGTCTATCTAAAATTTATCAAGATACTATACGGAAAATCTATATTAGTATCAAGGATGATCCCGATAAAATAGAAAATGAATATACTAATTTATTGAAATCATGTATTGATAGAATTAATAGACAACATGATGATTTTATGATAACATATATTAAGCTGAATCATGTTAAATGTGCTTATAATATTACTTTCCAGCAAAAATAATTTTTTTATCCATCTAGTTTAAGTGAATTGAATCGTTCTAATTGATTATCAACCAATTGAATAAATTCATTCTTATTTTTTGTAACACATCCAATCAAATCATTTTTAACATTAATGAAAGTCAAATCAATTGATTGAGGTATTATGATACCAAAACGTTCCCTATATCTATTTGGTCTTTCGGTTTTAATAAGATTAAATAATGATACCATTTCATCTAATTCTTCTTTTGTTGTTGATTCAACTTCCATTCTATCGTCAATTCCGGGATTAGTATCAAATACAATTTCTGTATTTCTCAATTTCCAAATCTCTCTAATCTTCTCATAATAATATTTTTTACGACAGCCCATACCTAAAAGCATCATGACCCCTGTATCAAAATTATTAATTATAACTTCATGTTCATCCTCAAAATTTGTCTTGTAATCTTTGCGTTTAAAAGTCATCGTAATTCGGTGCCCCTCATCGCGAACCCTAATATAAGTTCCTTTGGCATTAAATGGATGAATAAATACCTGAACTCTAAAGATATAGGTCCCAATATATTCACCATTATTTTCTTTTATCTTATCAATAATATGTTTCTTATCAAAATCAAAAAAACAGTATTCGTATTCTATAGGCATGGTTTATAAATAAATAGATTTAATTTAATAAATTTTCAATTTTTTAACATTAATAAAAATTGATATTTATATTAATTATATTAATAGTATAGTCAATAAATGGATAATATAATATACACATTGTATGATAAAAATAAAACTAAACTAATCGATGAAAATATTGAATGTCGTAAAATTGGTTCAACACAATATATTAAAGCGCGAATGAAAGTATATCAAACAGGATTTCATTATCCCGTTCCATTAGAATGTTATTATAAAATAAATAAAAATTGCTATGAAATAGATGAAATGATTAAACTACATTTTGATACTCATCGTATAATTAATAAAGGCATTATTTCAGGAACAGAATTCTATGATGCGTCGTATTTAACATTAGCTCGCCTTGAAATATTTTTTAAAGAAAATAATATTATATTTACACGTTATGAAAATAATGAAATTATAAATGAATTAAATAAACCACTAAATGAAACAGAAGAAGATAATATATATACAGAAAACAAAAATAAAAAAAAATATAAAAACATGAAGGAAAGTTCTTTGCGTGATAAATTACAAAATCAATATTTGGATGAGATAAATAACCAATTATTGCAATATAAAAAATGCTTTATTAAAGCACCCACTGGTTTTGGTAAAACTCATTTATATTATAAAAATATCCACCAAATGAAATATAATAAAATATTATTTTTAACACCAAGAATATTATTAAATGAACAAATTGTTGAAGATAAATATTCCTATTATATTAAACATGACAAGTATAATATTATTCATTATAGTAATTTACCATCATCGGAGAAAAAAAATAAGATTAAGAAAATAGCAAAAACAAATAATAAATTAATTATGACATGTTGTTATCAAAGTTGTAAAAAATTATTAAAATATATCAAAAAATATAATTTATTTTTTGATATAATTATTTTTGATGAAGCTCATTTTATTACATCGTGGATTGAAACAAATTATAGTTCCGATACAAGTGATGAAATAGAATTAAGTTTAAATTCATATTTATCTGATGATACAATTTGTGAATATAAATTATTTGGTTCTGCTACACCAACTGATGAAATTGAAAATAATAAAAAATATTTTGGACAAATTATCGAAAAAGTGAAAGTATATGAACTTATCAAAAACGAATTATTATGTGATATTCAAACTATTATTAAAAAAATGAATAATAAGAAAAAGGAATATCACAATCTTAAAGAATTAATTGTAGATTCAATGAATAAATATAATAAAAAGAAAGGTATTATTTATGTAAATGATACAACAAATGCGCATAATTTATATAAATTAATGAAGAAACAAAATGATATTAATACATATATATATGTTTCAAAAGAATTAGATGTTGAAGAAATTGATACAAGTATTAATGCATTTGAAAATGATATTAATAAGTGTATTATAATAGTTGTTGGTAAATTAGGTTATGGTTATGATAATGATTATATTGATTTTATTTGTCTTGGTGATCCACGTCAATCCGATATTGATATTAGACAAATTTTAGGACGCGGATTAAGATGGAATAAAAAAACATATCCGAATAAATTATTACATTTATTAGTCCCATTATATAAGGATGAATTTGGCGATTATAATAAAAATGAACATCTAAAAAAATATTTAGATTATATTATTGGTGAATTTGATAAGGATATAATTTATAAATCAGATGGTACTGTGTTTATTGGTAATAAAAATAAAATTTCAGATGGTAAAATATATGATGGTGAAACATGCGAAAGTGAAATCTTAAATGAATATTGCACAACTGGGTATAACAAGTTTACTGATTTTCAAAGATTTTTACGAAATAATAATGTGTATGATGAAGAAAGTTATAATAAACTTAAACAATTAAATGAATGGATGCAAGAAATTGGACATATTCACACAAAATATCCAAAATTTTGTTTTCGCAATATTCATCCATATAGTAATAAATATTATTGGGATAGAAGTGACGCGGAACAAGCGTATGAAATAAATAATGAAAAGTTAATAAATCTAGTTGGAAAAGATAAATATAGGCGTTACGATTCTAAACAAAAATTAATTAAAATAAATGAATTGGATAATATGATACCAATAATTAATTTTGATTTATATTATAATTAAACATCAATTGCTTTGTTTAATTGCTTTTTTTTTGGTTTAGTTTTCTTATCTGGGATTACCTCATCTGAAGCCATTGACTTTAATACCTCTTTATGAATATTAAATGTATTTGGATTTCCAAAATCATCAAGTGAATTTAAAAACGCTGTTTTAATAGTTTCTTCATTTTTCCTCAACATTTCATTTAATCCATCATTTATTTTATCAAAGTTATTTAATGTTTCTTCCATTTCTTCCTGAAATTCAATAGGTGGGATTGGGATTTTAAATTTAGATAAAGTTATAGTATCCATATGGACCTGTCCACAACCTTTTTGATATTTAAATATGCTATTTTGTATTAATAATAAATAATTGTATAAATATATATTTGACAGATATTTATCTTTACTACTAATACCAAAACAATCTGATGCCCAAATTTTAGTTTTATATTTAGATATTAATCCCGCAG
>JACCDO010419669.1_pt1 | contig 14714 bp, 12 predicted proteins | sample 7446101 | NCBI WGS metagenome assembly JACCDO01 (sample SAMN15323440, study PRJNA562643) | freshwater metagenome | isolation source: river surface water | place: USA:Blue River Watershed | collected 2017-08-16
CAGGTAGGAGAAGGCAAAAAATGAGGCTGCGCAAATCATCACTATCCCCGTAGCTAAACCATCTAAGCCGTCGACAAAGTTAATTGCGTTGATTACCACCATCACGAACAAAATTGTAAGTAATTGACCAATGTTAGTTGGCAGTGTGGTTATTCCATTGATTGGTAGCCAAAGAATTTGAACCCCATAAATGAGAAGAATTCCTGCAGCTAATGCTTGTCCTGCAAACTTGGTGATTGGATCTAAATCAAATCGATCATCAAGCATTCCTAATAAAAGAATAAAAGTACCACTTAGAAAAATCCCTGTAGCCTCGGTGCCAAATGATTTATGAACTAATGGCAGGTAATTAACAATTACTAGTGTGAGCGCCATTGCCAGCCACATTGCTAATCCACCCCAACGTGGTGTGGGTTGCAGATGAACATCTCTTTTTCTAATTGCTGTGACTGCCCCAGCTTTTACTGCTAAGTCTTTAACTAATGGCGTCACTAAATATGTTATTACCGCCGCAAGTAATACTGTTACTAGGTACTCACGCATCTGAGATTAATTAGTTCTTTGGCTCTGGGTAAACTGGAAATTTGGCGGTTAGTTGATGTACTTCAGATCTAATTGATTTTGCTTTTGCATCATCATCACCAGTTTTAATTGCTTGAGCAATAAATGAGGCGATCTGGCCCATCTCACTCTTTCCCATACCCTGAGTTGTTACAGCTGCCGTACCAACTCGGATGCCGCTGGTAACTGCTGGAGTTTCAGGATCAAATGGAATTGCATTTTTATTTAGTGATAGTCCCGATCTGCCACATCTTTCATCAGCTACTTTTCCATTTACTTTTGTAGATCTAATATCGATGAGAGCTAAGTGCGTCTGAGTTCCACCAGAAACAGCACGCATTCCAGCTGCTTCAAGGCCTCTTGCTAACTCTTGGCAATTTTCAATCACTTTCTTGGAATAGTTCTGATACTCAACAGTTGCACACTCTTTGAGTGCAACCGCTTTGCCAGCTACTGCGCTCATAATTGGCCCACCCTGCATTCCTGGAAACACTGCCTTATCGATGGCCGCTGCATGTTTTTCTTTACTCAAAATCATGCCACCTCTTGGCCCTCGCAATACCTTATGCGTTGTAAAGGAGACGACATCAGCAAATGGAACAGGTGATGGAATGGCTTTGCCAGCAACTAATCCAATGAAGTGAGCAGCATCTACCCACATAATTGCTCCTACCTCATCACAAATTTGTCGTACTTTTTCAAAATCTATCAAGCTTGGATAGGCAGTTGCTCCGGAGCAAATCATCTTTGGTTTATGTTCGATCGCTAAATCTCGTAATTGATCGTAATCAATTAACTCATTATCTTGTCGCACTCCATATGAAACAACGTTAAACCACTTACCGGAAAAATTAACCTTCGATCCATGTGTTAGATGACCACCATGTGGCAACGACATTGCCAATACTGTGTCACCTGGCTTCGTAAATGCCTGATACACCGCAACATTTGCGCTAGCGCCTGAGTGTGGTTGTAAATTTGCATGTTCAGCACCAAATAACTTTTTAGCTCGTTCTATGCCAATCACCTCAACTTTGTCTACCTCTTCGCAGCCTCCGTAATATCGCTTACCTGGATAACCCTCGGCATATTTATTTGAAAGAGTTGAGCCCATAGTTGCAAGCACAGCAGCTGAGGTGAAATTTTCACTTGCTATAAGTTGTAGGTCTTGACGTTGGCGAACTAACTCGGAAATCACAACCGCCGCAATCTCTGGATCTTGTTTTTCTAGCGCATTAAAATCAGGCCCGTAGTACTTCTCAAATCTAGACATGCGACAAGCCTAAAGGTTTGGAGCAGAAATAGTAGGAACGCTGGCTCTTAATTGTTCTACGGTGATTGCACCAACTCGCTGGAGTGTGATCTCATTCTCAGAAAATTCAACCCAGGTGGAGAGTGGACCTGCAGTCAGCAAGCCCTCATCAAAGATCGCTCCAATATCACTTTCATAAATTGCAAGTGTGGCTAAATCTAAAACTGTTGGCTTACCAACGAATGCTGCCGATGATGTTGCAAGTGGACCTGATTGCTCCAAAATGGCTGATATAAATTTACTCTTTGGTGAGCGCAGATTTACTTTACCCAATCTACGATCATCACCCAGATTCCAAGTCAGTCCTGGTTGAGATTTAATTGTCACTGAAAGCAAGCCAGGCCAGAATTTATCTAGCAATCCCTCTTGTTGAAGTGTGAGTGCAGCTGTAACTCCTTTAGCCATATTTTTATCTTTCACAAATACTTGTAAAGTTGTACCGGCTGAATTTCCTCGTAATATATGAATGGCATTTACTGCATCCTTATCAAAAGCATTCGCTAGATATACATATCCATGTTCGGCAGCAGCAATAATTACCTCACCAGCTCTTAAGTATCTAAGTGCAGTTTCTACAGATTCATTGAATGAATCCTCGTTTGATTGAGTTAGTTGAATTCGCTCAGCCACATCTATTCCTTATCTTTTGACTGCGCTGGTAAATCTATCTCTGCCAGTTAAATCAGCATGAGTTTGGGCGGGCAGAAAATCATTAGCCAACAAATTTCTAATCAACTCCGCTTGTCTTTCATGGTGCTCGGTTATGAAGTAGCCGCCTGACTTTAACATTCTAGTGGCGGCTTCAATAAACTGTTTTGGAACAAGCAGTCCATCTACTGGACCACCCCGCAATGCAATCTCTGGCTCAAAGTTGGCTACTTCAATCGGTAGCCTCTCATCATTTGGGATATATGGTGGATTTGCAACTACCACATCTGCTTTTACTTCAGGTAGTGCTCTCTGCACATCTTCAACTACAACTCTGATTGGCAAATCATATTTAGCAATATTTTTGTTTAACCACTGGGCAGCTTCTGGTGATTTTTCTACCGCAACCATACTTACCTTTATACCTTTAATGCTTGCCTCAGTAGCAATTGCAATACTTATTGCACCAGATCCTGCACCTAAATCAATAACACTTCTGGCAACATCTTTATCATTCTGAGAGTTTAAGTGCCCAATCACTCGATCAACAATTAGTTCAGTTTCAGGTCTTGGAATTAAGACCCCTTCACCTACCTCAAGTTCTAAGTATCTAAAGGCTGCATTACCAGTTATATATTGAACTGGCCTACCCATAAGCCGCTGCTTAATTAATTCATTAAATTCAGTGGCTACTTTTTCTTGTTCAACTCCACTAAGTTCGATTGCCTGGCTGTGTATTTGCTTTCTGGAAACTCCCAGCAGATGAGCCAGCAGTAATTCTGCATCTAGTATCGGAATTTTATTTTTTTCAAATTGCGAGAATGCTGCTCTTAGCAGCTCTTTCATGAGTTACCTGCTGAAAGTTTTGCAGTTCGATCTGCATCAATTAGAGCTTGAATTACTGCCTCTAAATCTCCATTCATCACCGAATCTAGGTTATTTGCCTTGTAATTGACTCGGTGGTCACTCAATCGATTTTCCGGAAAGTTATAGGTTCTAATTCGCTCACTTCGATCAACAGTTCTTACTTGATTCTTCCGCTCAGCCGAAGCGATCCGTTCTGCCTCCTCCTGGGCTGCTGCCAACATACGTGCCCGCAAGATACGAAGTGCAGATTCTTTATTTTGCAGCTGACTTTTTTCATTCTGGCAGGAAACAACAATTCCAGTTGGAATATGAGTAATTCGAACCGCTGAGTCGGTTGTGTTTACGCTTTGTCCACCAGGCCCAGATGAGCGATAAACATCAATTCGAAGATCATTCATATTTATATCAACATCAATTTCTTCAGCCTCGGGCAGGATTAATACACCAGCTGCTGAGGTATGAATACGACCTTGAGACTCAGTTTCTGGAACCCGTTGTACGCGATGAACTCCACCTTCAAACTTTAACTTCGCATAAGGAGTCTGCCCTGGCTTTGCAACACCTTTGGATTTAATCGCAACTGACATATCTTTATATCCGCCCATATCACTTGGCGTGGTATCAATTACCTCAATCTTCCATCCTTGTTTTTCGGCATATCTTGAGTACATTCGAAATAGGTCACCCGCAAAGATTGCTGATTCATCTCCACCAGCCCCAGCTTTTATCTCCATAATTACATCACGATCATCATTTGGATCTCGAGGAAGAAGTAACTCCTCTAAAAGTGCTGCTGCCTCATCCCTTGTTTTCTCTAATGCATCAATCTCGGAGGCAAAACTTGGATCAGATTCTGCCAACTCTTTGCCAGCACTTAAATCTTCTTCAGATAATTTGTATGCCCGATAGCCAGCAATAACTGGACCAAGTTGGGCATAGCGCTTTCCTAGGGCACGCGCTTTATTTTGATCAGCATGAATAGATGGGTCAGCCATTTGCGCTTCAAGGGATTCATACTCAGCTAATAGCTCATTGACTTTGGCAAACCGTTCCATCTAATTCTCCTTTCAACAATAATTAACTAGAAATTAAAAAGAGAGCGCACCACATCCTGGGATGTTTAGGTGCGCTCTCTTAACTAAAACTACTTAGTGCCGCTCTTGTCAGCCTTTCCGAAACGCTCTTGGAATTTAGCTACGCGACCGCCGGTATCAAGAATTCTTTGCTTGCCGGTGTAAAACGGATGGCACACAGAACAAACTTCAACATAGATTGAGCCGTTCTCCTTTGTGCTGCGGGTAGTAAAAACTTCACCGCAACCACAAGTTACCTTGGTCTCGACATACTGTGGATGGATCTCGTTCTTCATGTTTCTCCTTGATTATTACTGGATCAAGTATTCTTTATAAGAACACTTGTGAACCAGTAGGACTAGTGAAGTACTAGAGGGGTAAAGAATAACTGCTCAGGTTAAGCAGTCAAAATTTACGCATTAATTAGGCTTGATCGCTCTCCTGTTTGCTGGATGCGCTACTAGTTGGCATATCGCCACCAGTTGTAGTTTTTTGAATTTGAAGCAGGAATTCAACATTTGATTTAGTCCCCTTCATCTTCTCAAGAAGTAACTCAAGTGCCTGTTGAGGTTCAAGGGCATGCAGCACTCTGCGTAAACGCCAAACAATGCTTAGCTCTTCAGTTCCCATAAGAATTTCTTCCTTACGAGTTCCAGATGCAACTACATCTACCGCAGGGAAAATTCTCTTATCAGCAAACTTACGATTAAGGATGAGCTCCATATTTCCAGTTCCCTTAAACTCTTCAAAGATAACTTCATCCATTTTGGATCCAGTATCGATCAAAGCAGTTGCCAAAATAGTTAGTGAGCCGCCGTTTTCAATATTACGTGCAGCACCAAAAAACTTCTTTGGTGGATAAAGAGCAGCTGAATCAACACCACCGGAAAGAATTCGTCCAGAGGCTGGGGCTGCGATGTTGTAAGCACGTCCAAGTCGGGTAATTGAATCAAGCAAAACAACTACATCATGACCTAACTCCACTAATCTTTTTGCGCGCTCAATTGCTAGTTCAGCAACTGTGGTGTGATCATCTGCTGGGCGATCAAATGTTGAAGCAATAACTTCACCCTTCACAGATCGCTGCATATCAGTCACTTCTTCGGGGCGCTCATCAACTAAAACAACCATTAAGTGACATTCGGGATTATTTGTAGTGATCGCGTTTGCAATTGATTGAAGAACCATAGTTTTACCAGCCTTTGGCGGTGAAACAATTAATCCACGTTGACCTTTACCAATTGGTGAGATCAAATCAATAATTCTGGTGGTTAGTACATTTGGTTCAGTTTCTAAACGTAATCTTTCCTGCGGATAAAGTGGTACCAACTTTGAAAACTCAACTCGCTCTTTAGCATTTTCAGGTTCGACGCCATTAACGGTTTCAACTCTTACTAGCGCATTAAATTTTTCTCGCCTCTCACCCTCTTTAGGCTCGCGCACAGATCCTGTGATTACATCACCTTTGCGTAGACCATATTTTCTGACCTGTTGCAGTGACACGTATACGTCATTAGGTGATGGTAAGTATCCACCAGTTCTAATAAATGCAAAGCTATCTAAAATATCTAGCAAGCCACCAACTGGTAGCAGTACGTCATCTGGTCCAATAACAATTTCCCGATCTTCACGGTGCCCACGATCTCGATTTCGATCTCGATTACGGTCACGTCCTCGATCTCTTCGGTTGTTATCTCGGTGGCCAAATCTACGATTGTTATCGCTCCGGTCAGAGTCACCGTATCCACCAGAAGAATTGCTATTTGAATTATTAGATGAGATGTCTTGGCTAGATTCGTTCTCTTCTGCCTCAACATTGTTGTTTCTGTTGTTTCGATTGTTCTGTCGTTCCATACGACGAGCCTCTCGTTCATTTTTAGCGGCTTCGCGATTCGCGGCCTGCAGATCGCCAATAGATTGGACAAGTTCTGCTTTTTTCAATGTGGTGGCATTTTCAATTCCTAGTTGAGTAGCGACCTTTTTAAGATCACTAAGTGCCATATCTGCTAACTCAACCGCATCTGCGCGATTGGTTGATTTTTTCTCTGCCATTTATTTGGTGCCATTCTTTCTTTTTTATTATTTTTGCTACCCGTATGAGGGTAATCCCGCGAAAAAAAGTTTTTTATTTTTGGGATTTTAAATCTTATGAATCTGTCGTACTTTCCGACAGGCGTAAATCTACCACACCCTAGTTATATAGGGAAAACCGGCTATGCAACCCCAGTTTTTGCAATGGCTAACTTCATCGCAGTGAACCCTGGGGCAACAGATTGCAGTTGATCAATCTCATCCTCAGCACCTGAGTAAAGAACCATAACCGATGGTCCTGCTCCTGAGACTACTGCCGCTAAGCCAGCACCTCTTAACTTTTCCATTAAAGCAATTGTCTTTGGCATAGCTTGCTCCCGATACCGTTGATGCAATGTGTCTTCAGTGGCGGTAAATAACAGATCTGGTCGCTCAGCAAGTGCGTGGACTAGTAAGGCAGATCTAGAAGAGTTTAAAACTGCATCATGGTGAGAGATTGTTTCAGGCAGTAACTTTCGAGCCTTAGCAGTTGATAATTGATTTTCCGGGACAAGTAGTAATGCCTTAATTCGATCATCTACTTTAAGACTCACCGCACGGCCAATACTGGTATTTGAACCATCTTTACCAACCTTAGATTCAAGCCAAGCAATAGTTGCGCCACCATAAAATGCTGCAGCCACATTATCTGGATGACCTTCTAACTCTGTTGCCAAGGTGATTAAATCTTCATCACTCATATATTGCTCACCCGTTAGAACTAGTGATCTTGCAAGTGCTAAGCCACCAACTATTGCGCTAGCTGATGAACCAAGTCCTCTGCCATGTGGAATTACATTTAATGCTCTTAGTGCAATGCCTCTTGGCTTAGCTCCCATATGTTCAAAGCCACGCATCATAGATTTAATGACCAGATTTTTTGAATCCTTTTTAACCTGGTCAGCACCCTCACCGGTTACATCAACATCAAAGGTTTCATCATCTAAGACTTGAGCTGCATATCGATCCCGTATCTCTAAGGCTAGGCCAAAGAAATCAAAACCAGGTCCAATATTCGCGCTGCTTGCTGGCACACTAACTTGAGCCATAGTGGCTTTAAAGGTTAAACCACTTAAATTACGTTTAGCTGCCATTACTTAAGTCCAATTGCTTTTGCTGCCCGCTTAACATCAACCGGAATCACTATTGGTTTTCTTGATGAATTTAACACCCACTGCACATCCTTTAATCCATTCCCGGTTACCGTCACAACAATTGTCTTACCTTTTGGTAATTTTTTCTGCGCCTTAAGTTTAATCAGACCTGCAATTCCAGCAGCACTTGAGGGTTCAACAAATACTCCCTCCTTTGCTGCTACCAAGCGATACGCACTTAAAATTTCTTTGTCAGTTACCGAGTCAATTAATCCTTTTGAGCCAACCTGTGCTGCAACTGCCTGATCCCACGATGCTGGGTTTCCAATTCTGATTGCAGTTGCGATTGTTTCCGGTTTTTTCACAATTTTATTCTTCACAATCGGAGCAGCTCCTGCTGCTTGGAATCCCCACATCATTGGTAGCGTTCCAGACATTCCCGCCTTCTTATACTCCTGATAACCCTTCCAATATGCGGTGATGTTTCCTGCATTACCTACCGGCATTGCATGAATATCTGGCGCAAAGCCCAACATATCTATAACTTCAAATGCAGCAGTCTTCTGTCCCTCTATTCGATAAGGATTAACAGAATTAACAAGTGAAACTGGAAAATTCTCTGATAATTGTCGTGCAAGTTTTAAGCAATCATCAAAATTTCCTTTAACTTGTAAAAGTATTGCACCATGGGCAATTGCTTGGGCCAACTTACCCATGGCAATTTTGCCTTGTGGAACCAACACAACCGGTTTCATTTCAGCTTTACTTGCATACGCTGCAGCACTTGCACTTGTGTTACCTGTTGAAGCACAAATTACAGCTTTGGCACCTTCCTCTGCTGCTTTTGAAATAGCCATGGTCATACCACGATCCTTGAATGATCCAGTGGGATTGTTTCCTTCAACCTTGAGCCAAACTTCATTTCCTAACATTTGCGATAACACACATGCATAAACAAGTGGTGTGCCGCCCTCGCGCAAAGAAATTATTGGAGTTTGATCAGTTACTGGTAACCAGCGACGATACTCTTCAATAACTCCGCGCCACTGATGAGCATTTTTCTTACCAAACAAAGCCATTAGATGGCACCTTCAACTCGAAGCACGCTAGCTACATCCGTAACTGCCGGTAAATTACTTAACTCTTTTACTGTGGCAGAAAGTGCTGATTCAGTTGAGGTGTGAGTCATTATTATCAACTCTGCCTTATCACCAGCTCCTGTTTGCCTAACAGTCTGGATTGAGACGCTATGGGAGGCAAATACATGTGCCACAGATTCAAGAACTCCTGGTTTATCTGCAACATTTAATCTAATCAAGTAGCGAGTTTTGGTTTGACCCATTGGCGCAATCTTCAGTGAGGCGTAATCACTCTCTTTGGGACCTATTCCTCCTAAAACTTTATGTCGAGCAATTGCTACGAGGTCACCTAGAACCGCACTTGCTGTTGGCTCTCCTCCTGCGCCTTTGCCATAAAACATCATTTGGCCAGCAGATTGTGCTTCGACGAAAACTGCATTGAATGACTCTCTAACTGAAGCAAGTGGGTGAGTCCGTGAAATCAAAGCCGGATGAACACGAACAGAGATTTCACCGGAAGCAGTCAACTCAGTAATTGCTAACAACTTAATAACCATATCCATAGCCTTAGCAACTTTTACGTCGGTAGCTGTTATTTTTGTGATTCCTTCACGGTAAACATCTTTGTCGGTCACTCTGGAATGAAATGCCAGGCCGGCCAAAATAGCTGCTTTATCTGAGGCATCTATCCCCTCAACATCTGCAGTTGGATCAGCTTCGGCAAAGCCAAGCTCTTGAGCCTGCTTTAATGCATCTGCGAATGCTGTTCCACTTTCATCCATTTTGGTGAGAATATAATTAGTAGTTCCATTAACAATTCCCATAATTCTAGTTACATGATCTCCTACTAAAGATTCACGCAATGGTCTTAATATTGGAATCGCGCCAGCAACTGCTGCCTCATAATACAAATCAACATTTGCTTCACCAGCTGCCTGATACAAAGCTGAACCCTCTTTTGCTAGCAACGCTTTATTTGCTGTAACCACTGACTTGCCATTTTTAAAAGCGGCCAAGATTAATTCTTTAGCTGGTGAAATTCCGCCAATTACCTCAATAATTAAATCTATCTCTGGGTCATTTACTACTGAATAAGGATCATCTGTTAATAATGAAGGTGCAATGCCATATCGTTTTGCTTTGATATCTTTTACAGCAACTTTTACCAACTCAAGTTGAGCGCCAGAGCGTGAGGCTAAATCTGCTCTATTAGCCACCAGTAGCCGGGCAATTTGGGAGCCAACATTTCCGCAGCCAAGCATCCCAACTTTAAGAGTCTTCATTGGAGAAGTATCTCAAACTTATGAGAGCTGCCGTGGCGCTTGAATTACATCTAGATTTAGAAGATCTGCCTCAGTTTCTCTGCGTAATATCTCTCTTGCCAGCCCATCTTTAACAGCAATCACCGATGGCCGCGGCATATGGTTGTAATTGCTGGCCATGCTTCGGCCGTAAGCTCCAGTGGCTGGAATCGCCAGTAAGTCACCAGCTGAAATATCTTCTGGTAATTCAATCTCTGGAATCAAAATATCTCCACTCTCACAATGCTTACCAACAATTCGAGAGCTTATTGTTTTCTGATTTGAACTTCGATTGGCTAAGAATGCTGAGTAAGTCGCACCATACAGCGCAGGCCTAATGTTATCGCTCATGCCACCATCAACTGAGATATATCTTCGAGTTGAGCCATCATCTAATTTAACTAATTTAGTCGTACCAACTAAATAAATAGTTGTAGTTGTTGGTCCAACAATTGCTCGACCAGGTTCAATTGAAATATTTGGAATTGAAAGTTTTACTTTTTCACATTCAACTTTAATCACCTGCGCTATTGCTGGAATTAATTCATTTGGCGAAATAGCAACTTCATCAGTTGTATAGGCAATTCCATAACCCCCGCCAATATTTAACTCAGGAAGCTGCTTTGAGTATTTGTCTCTAAAGGCTGCCAAAACACCTACTAATCTCGCAGCTGCTAATTTAAAACTATCAATCTCAAAAATTTGTGAGCCGATATGACAGTGAATACCAGCTAAATTTAAGGAGGGCTCTTGTATGCACTTATCAATAGCTGCCTGCGCATCCCCTGAGGCGATTGAGAATCCGAACTTAACATCTTCATGTGCGGTGGAGATAAATTCATGAGTATGGGCATCTACACCTGGAGTAAGGCGTAAATAGACTTTTTGAATTAAACCTTCTTGATTGGCAATTTTAGCTACTCGAGCTAACTCATCAAATGAATCAATCACAATTGTTCCAACTGATGACTTAATTGCAAATAAAATTTCCTCTTCAGATTTATTATTACCATGAAACTCAATATCAGCAGCTGGGAAATCAGCTGCTAGCGCGGTGAGTAATTCACCTTTGGTACAGACATCTAATCCAACCTTTAACTCCTTTAACCATCTAGCGATCTCAACGCAGATAAAGGATTTCGCTGCATAATAAAGTTGTCCACCACCAAATGATTGATCAAGCGCTGCTTTCCAGGCTCTAGTCCTTAGATAAAAATCAGCCTCATCTAATACAAATATTGGCGAGCCAAACTCTTTGACTATTTTTTTTGCTGAGCAACCGGCAATAGAAAGCTCACCACCATGCAGATTTTGGTTTAAAAACTGAAGATTTGTAGAAAAAAGTGAGGTTGGGTATTTATCAGTCATCACATTCTCTCCGGAGCTCTTACCCCAAGCAGATCCAAGCCATTGCTTATCACCTGAGCTGCTGCCAAAGATAAAGTAGCACGTGCTGAATTTAATTGTGTTGGCTTCTCATCACCGAGTGGTAAAACTCTGCAATCATTGTAAAAACGGTGGAACTGCGCAGACAAATCTTCAATAAATCTAGCGACTCGATGAGGTTGTCTCATTTGTGCTGCTGCAGCGATGATTCTTGGGTACTGAGCTAACAAACCAATAAGTTCACGCTCTTGTTGGTGAATTAATAACTCTGGATTGAAAGAATTTAATCCATACTCAATTCCAAACTCTTTGGCATTTCTAAGTACAGCACAAATTCGAGCATGGGCATATTGCACATAGTAAACCGGATTATCATTAGTATTTTTCTTAAGTAAATCTACATCCATAACCATGGGAGTATCAGTTGGAAATCTTATTAATGTATATCTAGCAGCATCAATTCCAACTTTTTCAACTAATTCTTCTAAAGTAATAATTGTTCCAGCTCGTTTTGAAAGCTTTATTTCTTGACCACCTTCAATAATTTTTACCATCTGACCAATTAGCGCTTCAATATCCTTTTCTGGATCATCACCAGCACAAGCTGCAATAGCTTTAATTCTGCCAACATACCCATGATGATCTGCACCCAACATATAAATGCATAGATTAAATCCGCGCTCTCGCTTACTTATGTAGTACGCAGAGTCAGATGCAAAGTAAGCAAATGAGCCATCAGACTTAATCATTACCCGATCTTTATCATCACCAAAATCTGTAGTTCTCAGCCAAGTTGCACCATCTTCTTCATAAACATGTCCATTAGCTTTTAATTTATCTAATGTATGGTTAAAAAAGTCTCCTTCATAAAGGCTTCGCTCTGAAAACCAGGTATCAAAGTGGGTGCCAAAGTTATCTAACACCATCTTTTGTTGATCAAGTTGTAATTTATACCCAGCCTCTCGAAATGCAATGTTTGATTGCGCTTCAGGCAGATTTAAAAACTCTGGATTAGACTTAGTAATTGCATTTGCTAAATCAACAATATATTCACCGTGATACCCATTTTCAGGTCTATCTACCCCAAGAGCAGCCGCTCTTATCGATTGACCAAATAAATCCATTTGATTACCTCGATCATTAATATAAAACTCTCTACTTACCTGCGCACCCGCTGCCGAAAGCACGCGACCAAGTGAGTCTCCAACGGCAGCCCATCTGGTATGTCCTAGGTGAATTGGTCCAGTTGGATTTGCGCTAACAAATTCAAGATTTATTTTTTTCCCAGATAACAATGAACTATGCCCATATTTTTTTCCAGCTGTTAAGACTTCAATAACCACACTGCCTTGACTGGCGCTCTCTAAGGTTATGTTTATAAATCCTGGCCCAGCAATTTCAACCTTGGCAATGCCAGCATCAGTGAGCAAATCTTTATCATGTAAGGATTTGATAATCGCCTCTGCAATCACCTTAGGCTGCTGACTTGCTTGTTTAGCCAAAGTCAATGCAATAGAGGTTGCGTAATCACCGTGGTCCCGATTTTTTGGCCGATCTAAAATAATTTTTTCTGGCAGTTGGCAATTAAGTAACCCTGCGTTTTTGGCTGAGATAAGCGCACTTAAGATCGCCTGCGCAACCTTACTTTGCACTGAATCTGCACTCATTTGAGCAAGGCTACCCGCTATCCCTTGCCAAAGGTCGATGGGTTTTGGTGATGCCGCCATATACGCCGTAATCTTTCCCCCTCACTCAAGTAATAAATGCGGGAGTGGTGAAATGGCAGACACGCAGGTCTTAGGAACCTGTGCTTCGGCGTGTGGGTTCAAGTCCCACCTCCCGCACCAGTTGTATTTAATTTGTAGTTAGGGAAGGCTTAGAACATGGCTGAAAAGAATTTTTTAAGTTGGGTTGGATTTAAAGGTGAGGATGAAAGCAAGCCTGCACCAACACAAAATGCTTTGGAGCGTATCCGCGAATTAGAGAGCCAATTAAATGATTTGCGTTCGCGCCGTGACATCACCGGCTTAAGTCGAGAAGAGTTTGAAATTTTGGCAACTGAAACTGCCATGACCATGATTAAATCTGCTCAACAACGTGAAGCAAAGGCCAATTCAGCTGCACAAAAAATCATTAGCGAGACAACTCGTACTACAAAGGAAAAGCTTGAGGCTGCTGAAAGTAAGGCAAAAAGTATTTTATCCTCAGCCGAATCTAGGGGTCGAAAATATATTTTAGCTGCTGAAGATGATGCTGCGGATCTAATACTCTCTGCTGAGAGCAAGGTGGATGAGCTTCTTAATAAGTCTGCAAAAGAGGCCGCACAATTAACAGCAGCCGCAAAACGTGATGCGCAAAAATTGATCACGGATGCTAGTAAAAATATTGTTGACTACCGATCCTGGTTGTCCTCTGCAATTTCTGAAGCGGAGCGTTTACATCGTGCGCAAAATGCCTCTTTGAACGCTGCTGAGCAGGCAATTGCTGAATCAAGACAAAAGTTAAGACATGCTTTTGATAGGCTTTCACAACTTCAGGCCGATATCAATGCAAATTTAGATAGTGAGAGCAAGCCTGCTGGAAAAGTTTTTGTTCCAGGTGCTGGTAAAAAGGCTGCCCAAGCAGCTGCTAGAAAACAAAAAGCAGCAAACAATAAAAATAAAACTAGCAAAAAGAAAACTAAGTAGTTCTAATAGAGGTTAACAATGCTTAACTTCTTTAGCATTGGATAATTCAAATGAGTTCTAAGAGTGTAGAAAGTTCAAGGCACATAACGTCAATTGATGGTTTGCGAGCTATCGCTGTTACGGCAGTGCTTTTATACCACCTTGGCATATCTTGGATACCAGGCGGTTTTCTTGGTGTTGATCTGTTTTTTGTTATCTCTGGTTATGTTATTACTCGATTAATTCTTGATTCAATAAATCAATCAAGTGCATTGGATTTGCGTGCATTTTATGCTGCGCGAATAAGGCGAATATTTCCCGGATTGATTTTTATGGTCATCTGCACAATCATCTTTATTGGTGTATGGGCCCCAGAAGCAATAAAGAGATTCTTATCAGACTTGCCATATGCCCTAACTGGAACCATTAATTGGTTGCTAGTTGCTCGTAATCAAGATTACTTTGAAACTGTTGGCCGTCCACCATTACTTCAACACACTTGGTCACTTGCTGTTGAGCTACAGTTTTACTTAATTTGGCCAATCATTTTGCTCACTGTCTTGAAATACTTTGGCAAGAAGAACATCGCGCGTATTGCCCTAATTATTGCGATGATCTCTGGCACTACTTTATTTTTCGTCTCTTTGCAGCTAGATC
>JACCDO011087753.1_pt1 | contig 14711 bp, 15 predicted proteins | sample 7446101 | NCBI WGS metagenome assembly JACCDO01 (sample SAMN15323440, study PRJNA562643) | freshwater metagenome | isolation source: river surface water | place: USA:Blue River Watershed | collected 2017-08-16
AACGTGGCAATATTATTGTGATAAATCTGGAGCAACTTATGTCAAACAACCAATTCGACTACCTATTGAAAGCGCCGAGGATTTTGTTGCTCAATTCTTAAAAGGAATTTCAGATAAAACAAAATTGATTTTTCTTAGTCATATTACAAGTAGTACTGCGTTACGATTTCCTGTAGAGTTAATTATAAAGGAAGCTACTAAGCGGGGCATATTAACTTTTATTGATGGGGCGCACGCGCCGGGCCAAATACCGTTAGACTTAACTAGCCTGAACGTAGATTTTTATACAGGGGCTTGTCATAAGTGGATGATGACACCAAAGGGGAGTAGTTTTTTATATGCAAAAAAGTCTCAACAAAGTTTATTAGATCCATTAGTAATTAGTTGGGGATATAATAGTGATCACCCTTCTCATTCACGTTTTTTAGATTATCATCAAACACAGGGTACGCGTGATTTTTCTGCTTTTTTATGTATTCCTGCAGCAATTGACTTTATGGAACAGAATAATTGGGAGCAGGTATCTGCAGCTTGTCGAGCGCTAGTACTTGACAATGCACCTCGCTTTTATGAATTACTGGGTGCGAAGCCATTAGCTCCTTTGCGCGAGGAGTTTATTCTACAATTATGCAGCTTTCAACTGCCAACTACCGATGCAGAGCGGATTAAGTCAATTTTATTCAATGATTACAAAATTGAAGTGCCTGTTATGCGGCATGGGGACAAGGTGTTTTTGCGTTACTCCATACAGGCTTTTAACTCGCAGGCTGATTTAGATCAGTTATATAATGCACTGGCAGTTATTAAAAATCAATTTTGAAATCTATCTATTCTTAATTTTGTACTCTTAACTATTAATTATGCGAGCTCTACTTTTATTGACTCTATTTTTTGTAACAACTTCATTTGCTTCTAAAATTGATCCTACTACTATTTTGGGTGTATGGAAAACGGGCGAGGGGACTGCACACATTCAAATTGTACAAAATGGAAGCACCTTTCAAGGTAAAATTATTTGGCTGAAAGATCCAGTTGATCCTGTAACTGGAAAACCAAAGACTGATCAAAAGCATCCAGATACAAAAGTGCGTAATCGTCCAATCATTGGGTTAACGAATGTGTGGGGTTTTACATATAAAGGTGATGGTGTATGGGAAGATGGAAAGATCTATGATCCCAAAAATGGTAAAACGTATGATTGTATTATCAAGCTAAAAGATAATAATACGTTAAGTGTCCGTGGATATATTGGAGTTACGTTAATTGGACGCACCGATCTGTGGACGCGACAAGCAAATTGATACTTATTGTAAAAAATTCTCAGACAAAATATTCAAGGTTGAACTTATAATAGTCGGGTAACCCTCTTTATAAATTGTTTTACTACCATTACAAATTACTACTAGTCCAAATTTCTTTTTTGGATTAAAAAAGAAGGCACTGTTTAATCCATAAGCTGAGCCTGTATGGCCAGTAAGCTCAACTCCTGGGATTAGTTTATTCGTTTTCCAGAGGGCTAATCCATACTGATCATTACCATCGGCAGACAAAGGAGTTTGCATTAGTTTTGAAGTTTTTTTCCGTAGCAATCTTCCTCCAGCGTATTTGCCATGCTTGCTATGCATTATCATATACTTTGCAAGTCCCTCGGCAGCTATTTTCATTCCTCCTGTTGGAGAAAAAATGGGGGTACTTCTGCCCATTTTATAATTCACCAGCTCTGTTGCTCTTGATGCATATGCTCCGGGATTGGGGGTGAATTTTCCCTCTTTTCCATTGAAATCATAAAGCATAGCAAATTTTGAATGATCAAGTGAGTCGATGTTGTATCCGCCTTCTATGCCAAGGGGGTTTAAAATTTGTTTTTTTATGTAACTATCGAAACGTTCTCCAGAAAGCCGCTCTAGTATAGCTCCTGCCATATTAAAATTTAGGTTACAATATTGATAACCTTCTCCAGGCGCGTAGGTATTATAGCATTTTTGATAATTATTGTTCGTTGACGGATCTACTACATCTAAATTAAAGTAGCCCTGGCTATCGTTTAAAGAAGATCGATGTGATAAAAGCATACGCAGTGTAATCACTTTTCCCGGATGGTTGGGATTTCGCACTGTGAAGCCAATCAAATTGCTTACGTCATCATCTAGTGAAATAAGTTTCTTTTCAACTAATTGTAATAGGGCAGTAGCGGTGAATGATTTTGAAATTGACGCGATTCGAAAGAGGTTATCATTTTGAAGTAGCTTATTTTCCTCTTTGTTTTGATATCCAAAAGAGTGCGTATAAATGATTTTATTATTTTTTACAACTGCTACGGATAGACCTATTGCGGGATAGGAGGTTATAACTCCTTCCAATTTTTGCTCAATTGTTAGCTCTTGTGAAATTGCATGTAATGAAAATATTATCAGCAGTAGTAAGCCTTGGAATTTAGTCATCTTTACTTTGTTTGTTGTTCTGCAAACTGACGGATGCCCTCAACTAAAAAATCTAAGTCTTTTGTTGTGGTATATACATTTGGGGTGATTCTGACGCCTTTGATGTTTTCCCATTCAATAGCTACAGTGTGTATTTTATAGTTATTTAATAGAAAAGAATCTAACTCACTGGGCTTTTTCCCCTCTATACCAACATTTCCGATGGCGCATCCCCATTTATAATTCAGAGATGTATTTAGGATAACTCCAGGAATACTTTTTACTCTCTCCATCCAATAATTTTTGAGATAGTGCAATCGTTTTTGCTTTCTTTCTATTCCAATCATATGGTGAAAGTCAATCGCTTTACCGATTGCCTGTTCTATGAAGAATGGCCGGGTTCCTAATGCTTCAAATTTTCTAATATTATCATCCTGTGCATTTGGAGCTGCGAATAGAGGATATAAGTTTTTTATTCTGTTTTGTTTTACATACAGTAGACCAGAGCCGATTGGTGCATAAAGCCACTTGTGTAAACTGGCTGCAAAGTAATCTGCTCCAAGGTTTGGAATTTTAAAATCAAAATGAGCGAAGCTGTGTGCGCCATCTACAATCACTTGTATGCCTCTTTTGTGTGCCTCGTCAGCAATTTTTCGTACGGGAATGATCTGTCCGTTCCAGTTAATTATATGAGTGATATGTACTACTTTGGTTTTCGAAGTGAATGCATTTACATATTGTTGAACTAAATAATCTTCATCTTCGCTAGGAAGTTCGAGATTGATCCATACCATTTTAATTCCATCTCTTAATTCTCTCTGCTTATATGCGTTGACCATGTTCGGATAATCTTGTTTTGCCGCTACAATTTCATCCCCTTTTTCCAACGTCAAACCAAAAATGACTGTTTCTAGTCCTTCTGAAGAATTTCGGTTAATAGCTATTTCTTCTTTACTACAGCCTGCTATTTCTGCCAACCTTGCTCTTAGTGGCTCACGACCTTGATCCAGAATGCGCCACATATAGTATGAAGGCGCTTCATTAGAATAATCATAGTATCGTTTCATTGCTTCCTGAACTGAACGAGGTGCAGGACTTACTCCGCCATTATTAAGGTTGATTATTCCTGATGAAACAGTGAAAGACTGTTGGATATAGTACCAAAAATCTTCCTCTGTTGCTAATTGTTCTGCTGATAAGTGCTCAACACGAGTAAACGCGCTTTCTAAATTATTTGCCCAAGATTTAGCAGCAAAAAGACCAAATAGGTTAGTTGCTGAAAGTATACCTGCCTTTCGTAAAAATTCACCACGGGAATTTCTTTTCATTCTTATTATTTTGACGCCTGATAAATTTCATCAATCAGCGAGGCCAACTTTTTATCTTTTTCAGTTATGATATTTCCTGCATCATGCGTGCTTAACCAAATTTCAACCACATTCCAAACATTTGTCCATTTAGGATGGTGATCATTTTTTTCAGCGGCAAGTGCAACACGGCTCATAAAACCAAAGGCGCTGTTAAAGTCCTTGAATTCAAACTTATGATATAACTGATTATTGATTTCTTTCCACATATAATTAATAGTAATAACCAAAAATGATATTCATTTCATCTTGACTGGTTAAGCCAAATGCTACTGCAACTGAGCTTGGATTGTAATAAGTGACCTCAGATGTTAGTCCCTCACCGGGTTGTAATACAATGGGGGTAGTAAATGATTTGACTAATGGATGCTCCCAGTCCGTATTGGTATATATTATTTCACCATTGCGTGCCCCTCCGTAGATTTTAATAACAAATTTTTCTCCGAGTTTGTGAAAGTGTGAGGTAAGCATTACTACACGAGTAGTACTTGGGAATGTAAAAATTTTACTGAAAGTACGACGAGTATACGGCGGTATGTAAATATCAAAGTTGTTTAGATCTAGCATTTTTACTTCGTTCTGAACTGAGGCGCGCGGTACTGTATAGAAGTTTACATAGTTCCTGCCCTGTAAAGTCAGATTAGTCAGATTAAAGTAATGGGCATTTAAGTCGATAGGCATATTAGGTTTAACACGGATGGCGGTTCCGGCTGGTAATGTGACATCTGTGTTAACATCTGTTCCTCCTCCTAAAAAAATATGATTTTGCATTTCAAGCAAAGTACTCTGATTGAGTACACCTGTTGAGGGGTCTCTTAAATCTCTAAGCAAATTTTGTGTAGGAAGAATATTCTCATTACGGAATGAGTACGCTACAAAATGATGACTATTAGCAGCCCCTCTTAATTGAATTCTGTTTACGAAAATAGTATCGCTATTAGGCGTATTTTTTCTTACAAAAACTTCGCGTTCAAAATTTTTAGGAATTTCAAAAGGATCAATTGTCAGCTGAAATCCAGTGCCTGCAGCTGGAGGAGCTAGCGGTTCAATACTAACTTGACAAGCTGAACTATCTTTTAAAATAGCATCATCAACACTACTGCTTGTTTTACTGGCACCGGCAATGATCCAACGCTTTATAAATTCAACCTGCCCTCTGCTTAATACTTTTCCCCCCATTGGCATAGTTGCCCCTATATTTCCGCTGTGATGACCTGTTTCACAAGTGATTTTGTGATATAGAAAACTCTTGTCTACTTCTCCTGGTTTTACCAGCATCCAGCCATTGGCAATCGCACTTGCATTTTGCGGGGCTTTATTGATTAATGCATCATAGCTATTACTAATCGATAGTAATAGTTTATGTTGTGTGTACGTGGCGTCGCCTATAGAGGAATGACAACCTGAATTCGCACAATTAGGAGTTAAAATCTCGTCCTGGATAATTTCAAAATCTGGTCTTCCCGACTCTTTTTTGCAAGAGAATAGTGCTAGGCTAAAAAATAGAAGTAGCGAGAATGTATGGATTAGTTTGTACTTACTTATCATATCAACTTTCTTTAAACGATTCGATTGATAAGGTAAGTTACTTCAATTTTTCTTTTATTTTAATCAATTCGAGGTCGAATGGGAATATAAATGTCCTCCTCGCTATCTGTACTTCCTTTTTTATACTTTTCGCCTAAGATTTCAAAATGCGGTCGATTATCTAGTTGATAGGGTGATTGGGGAATCCACTCCCCATAGATTCTTTGAAAAATACTTGTGTCCATTCCTTTATGATGGAATACAGCGTAAAGCCCCCCTTGCAAAATAAATGATTTACAGGGCTCTATATTGTTCTCAGTTTCTGTTACGGGTACCAACGCCCACTTCTCAAATTCAAGTGCTGGGTTAAATGCTTTAAAAAAATTATCTGGGAAGACTTGCAATGAGTAAAAATCGTTACTCAGTTTATGATTTATTTTTTTACTTAAGGGAATAAATGTTTCCCAAAGTTTTTGTGTTTCATTACGTTGATAAGACATCTTGCAACTAATGCCCACTAATTGAGTTTGTTTTAAATTGAAGATATCAGGAGTTAGCATATGTCAATTTAATTACTCACTAAAGAATTTTCTCATCAAATCAATTTTGTCAAAAAGCTCACCTACGCCAATACTTGCCCAAATGATAAAAAGCGCAAGGAGTAATTTTAGCCAGCCGGCGATATTGAAATTAAATTTTTTCGATATCTGTTTTGTGGTATAAGGGAAAAAAATAGCTGCCGCTACTAGAATGAAGATGCCAAAAAATGGATCATTTCCCCAGAATGTATTGATAATCCCAATTAGGATAAATAAAATTCCAATCAATATTGAAAATGCTTCGCTAGTTTTTTTCATTTTTATTTTTTTCTTTTACGATCTCAAAGTAGGTTACTTTAAATTTATCTCCCTCAACTGTCCCTTGAACTTTTGCTTTTTTTATGGCATTACAAAATCCTTCATCTGCATGAGCATCTCCATGATCATCGATTTTGGTTCCCTCTACTAAGTAAAATTTGTCATCCATTTTAATGGCGAGAGGACATCCTGGCGCTTTCATTTTAAAGTTACAGGTACCACAACTAGCTAAGACATCAAAAGTTTTTTTATTTGGGTCTAGCTTCAGTGTTTTTGGGCTTTCTTGCGCGTTGAGCGAAAAGCTAGCAACGCTGAGAAGTATGAGTAATAATTGTTTCATATAGGGTTTAATTTACTTTTCAAGTAGCGATTCATTTATTGAAAATACTTTTATTTCACTGATTTTAGTTGATTTCTTTTGCTCTAAAATTCGAAGAATTATCTTTTTTACAGGTAACGCAGGAAATGTGATAATTCTTTTATTGCCAATAGTGGTACCTGTGATTGTTTTTAGTAACACGTTTCTTTCATCATATAGTGAAAGGTCAAATTGACTACAGGATTGTCCATTACTGATCTCTTCTTGAATAAGGATGCAATTAGCCGATCTATTCTTTTTTAGAGTAATATAGATATGATCGCATCCACTGTTAACAATACAGCCGCTTTCTGATTTGTTATCTGTAAGCGTGTGGATAGTTTTGAGTTTTTGTGTTAGGGTATTTTGAATGCTTACGTTAGTTGCTAAATTATTTTTGAAATTTTCTTTTAGTAAGTTGTTGAATCCGGTAAGTGAAACGGAGTCAAATGGACTAATTACTCCTTTATCATTTGGAGGAACATTGAGTAGCAGATTGGCTCCACGACCAACGCTCTTAAGATATAACTGAAATAACTCCTCTGCCGTTTTCACTTTATTATTTTCACTTGCACGCCAAAACCAACCTGGTCGAATACTAACGTCACACTCTGCGGGGATCCAGTATTTGCCAAATTTATTTCCCGTTTGTAGGGTATCTGTTGACGGGGCTTTTTCGCCGGGTTCAAACCCATCGGTGTTTAGTAGATTCCAGTTCGTTATTCCTGCAAAGCCTTTTTCATTTCCTACCCACCTTATGTCGGGTCCTACATCGCTGAAAATGACCGTTTGGGGCGATAGCTTTTTGACTGTATTTCGGAAAAGCTTCCAATCATATACTTGTCTTTTCCCATTAGGACCTTCGCCATTAGCACCGTCCCACCATAATTCCCAAATTGGTCCATATTGCTGAAATATTTCAGTCAACATATTTATAAAAACCTGGTTATAGGATGCTGTTCCATAGGCTGGGTGATTTCTATCCCAAGGAGATAGGTAAACGCCAAACAGAAGTCCTAATTCTTTACAGGCTATTGAGAGTTCTTTTAAAATATCCCCTTGCCCATTTTTCCATGGACTTTCGCGTATGGTATGTGTGGAGTATTGGCTGGGCCATAAACAGAATCCATCGTGGTGCTTGGCAGTGATGATAATACCTTTAGCACCTGCTTTTTTTGCTAATTGACACCATTGGCGTGCATCAAAGCTGATAGGATTGAATAAGCTTGTAGGCTCTTTTCCTGATCCCCATTCTTCTCCCGTAAAAGTATTAGGTCCAAAATGGGCGAACCAGTAGTATTCTAATTGATGCCATTGTAATTGAGATTTAGAAGGAATTGGCTCATTGCCTAAAACTGTACTTAACTGGCTATTTGACTTTTTGAAAAATAAAACGAGGAGTACGCACAGGGCTAGATAATTGCGCATACCTCAAATGTAAGGAATCGCTAAACTCTTTTAAAACCACAAAAGGTAAAGTTCTGCACACTACCAGAAGGGGTGATGTGGTCTTCATATTTGCAAGTGGTATTTTTAAAATTATTATTCTCAAATCGCGCTTTCATAGCTGATGAATCATATTGTTTTATGTTGATCCCACTACATTTTGTTGGTCCATTTGTAGAGAATGTTCCTACAATAACATATTTAGCTACTGCCTTATTGATAAGGTCTATATAATTGTTTATTGCAGTTTCTTCTGTTTGAAAGTGAAATGCGGCTCTGTCATGCCATATATCATACGACTGATCGGGTTTAAATTCAAGCACATCGCTAACAATCCATGTGACTAATTTTTTTTTGTCACCAAGCCGGTTTTGTGCTCTTTTGATTGCCTCTTCAGATATATCTAGCACAGTCACATTAGTAAATCCCTCGTCTAATAAGTGATCAACTAACCGACTGTCGCCTCCTCCCACATCAATGATAGAAGAATTTTTTGCAGGATGAAAATTATGAATAAATTCTAGGGAAGTAGTTGGCACAGACTGTGTCCAACTTACTTCATGTGGTTGTTTCGTTTTATAAATATTTTCCCAGTGTTGCTGCATGTCCAAAATTTTTATAAAATTCGAACATCCTAGAGACGAAACAAGTGACTTAAGTCACTTTAAGGGCTGCAAACGATTAGTGCTCGTTTTCAAAAATAAGTAGTAGAAAATGCTGAGCAGTAAGCTTTTATTAATTCTCTAACTCTTGCAAATTCACTTTTAATTTCTTCCTGTGTTCCTGTGGCTTTTGCGGGGTCAGGAAAGTTGTGGTGTAATTTGATAGCTGATGTAGGAAACACAGGACATCTCTCGTTTGCGTTATCACATACCGTAATTACATAATCAAATTGAATTCCAGTATACTCACTAATGTTATTTGATGTATGGTGGCTAATGTCGATTCCATCTTCAAACATGGTTGTAATTGCATTAGGATTAACGCCATGTGTTTCAACACCTGCACTATAGACATCCGCTTTGCCTGCAAGAAATTTATTTAAGTAACCATGTGCAATTTGACTTCGACAAGAATTACCTGTGCATAATACAAGTACTTTTTTATTCATAGTTAGTTATTAGAAAGGATCAGACCATTTTTCGTCAGTATATACAGCAGTTCCGCTTAACGTTTTTAAAAATGCAACCACTGCATCTACGTCTTGTTGGTTTAGATTTAAATTTTGTCCAAATCCATTGGGACGTAGCCGTTGGTCTAGTCTGGTATTACCTGGTGCTTGTACAATCTGGCCATAATGTCCAATCACTGCTTGTAATGTTTTTATTGCACCTGTGTGCATGAGTGGCCCATTCGGAGCACCTGTAATGCCAACTAGATCTCTTAGGGTAGGTGCTTTTGTATTATTAATATCTATCCCAGTTCCGTTTAACACTCCCACGATTCCGTTATTTCCGGAGTTAGGGTCAATTGAAAATTCTGGAGGGGCGTGACAACCTGCACAACCAAGACCGCCTCCCACACGCACTCCCTGGCTGCTAAATTGTGCCGGCATTAGAAATAAATTTTTACCCATATTTTCCTGCTGAGAGTAGTTTGGGAATCCTTGTTGTTCCATTCCAACTTGGGCCCTTCCAATGTCGTAACGTGAATCAAATGACTGGATACTGCGAACAAATTGAGAAAGACACTCTTGTAAGCGAGTTTCGGTTACAGTTGTATTCCCATATACAAATTTGAAAAGCTCATTGTAGTAGTTAATGCCTTGAATTTTTGCTAGTAAGGCACTAATTCCGGGGCGGCCATTTTGTCCACTAAAGCCCATTTCAGCATGATCTTGTATGGGTTTTGTAGATTGTTCCTCTAATGTAGCGGCTCGTTCGTCCCAGAAAAATTTTGCTTCGTTACTAAAACGTGCATTGATTAATCGCATTGAATGACGGGCAGTAAGTCCATTTTCTACACCTAAACTTGCAAGTGCGGTGTCTCCAAAAGCAAACTTTTGAATATGACAACTTCCGCAGGAAACAGAATTGTTGATACTAAGCTGTTTATCATAAAAAAGTACTCTTCCTAAAGTTGCCTTGGCATTGGTAATTGTATTGGATCCGGTATTGTCCTTTGTGATGTAAGCGGGTTTTCCCTGGTTGGCATAATTTGCCAAATTAGCGGGGTCGATTCTTGTTCCAAACTTTTCTTTAATGGCTGTGTATGAATTAGTATCAGAAGTGTTTTTCTTACAACCATAGCCATTGAAAATAAATGATAGTGCTGCCACTAAGATCAAGAAATTACTTACATGCTTCATAATCAGTATTAAATTTCAGCTATGATGGTAAAATAGTTCAAAAGTTTAGTTGAGCAAGCTACTAAAATTATGGGTTTACTCCCTTAACTTTAATTAGACTCTCAAATTGCTTGCTAATGCGGTTTAATTTACAATTACTTAACAAAATCATATTTGTTACTGCGGTTCATTTACTCTCTTATCATGTAAATGCACAAACAAAACTTTTCAACGGAATAGATTTAACGGGTTGGCAAATTAATGGTACTGAAAAATGGTATGTTGAAAATGGTGAGTTGATTTGCGAGAGTGGGCCGGATAGAGAATACGGCTATCTAACAACTAACAATTTTTACAAGAATTTTATTTTAAAACTCGAATTCAAGCAAGAAGCAAATGGAAATAGCGGTGTTTTTTTTAGATCGACTGTAAAGGGAACAGTTATTAGAGGATGGCAAGTAGAGGTAGCCCCTTACGGCCAGCATACGGGCGGTATTTATGAATCCTATGGACGCGGTTGGTTAATAAAACCGGATTCAGCTAGCGAAAAATATTTAAAGATGGGTGAATGGAATAAAATGAAAATACATGTTGAAGATGATCGGGTAGTTACCTATTTGAATGGGCATCAAATGGTAAGTATAAAAGATGAAAAAATTGGAATAGGTGAAGGTGGAATTGCGTTACAGATACACTCCGGTGGTGGAATTAAGGTTCGTTGGAGAAATATTCAATTAAAAGAATTATAAAATGATACGTGTAATTATTATTTCTATTTTTTCTTTATTCATCCTGAGTGGATGTAAATCCTCTCGTTCACATGCTGACAAGGGATGGATTACCTTGTTCGATGGAACTTCTTTAGATGGGTGGAGAGCTTACAATGGAAAAGATCTTCCGCCGGGCTGGGGAATTGTAAATGGAGAAATGACATTCAGCACTAAAATGATTTTGGAAAAGGACTATGATTATAAAGGAAGTCGTGATATTATTTATGGGGCAAAAGAGTTTGATAATTTTGAATTAGTGGTGGAATGGAAAATTCCTCCAGGAGGCAATAGCGGAATCTTTTATCACATTGTAGAAGGATACAGAGGGATTCCAGAAGTATCTCCTGAGTACCAGTTGATTGATGACGAGCATTATACCGATTTTCATGATATCACTGCTTACAATAAAAGTATAGGCGTAACTGTCAATCCTCATTTACTACAGCCCTTACAGTCAACAGGCGCAGACTATGCAATGTATGAACCTGATATAAAACAAAAAGTATTGCACCCAGCCGGGGAGTGGAATACCACTCGAATTATTTTCACCGAAAAAGAAGTTCAGCATTGGTTAAATGGGAAATTGATTGTTCGATTTGAACCCTGGTCTGCAGATTGGCAAAACAAAAAAGCAAATGGTAAATGGAATTTGGCACCTGATTATGGGAAATTCAAAAAAGGATATATCGGATTTCAGGATCACGGAAGTTCTTTGTGGTTTCGCAATATCAAAATAAAGCCGCTTTAATATGAATAAGAGAGAGTTTTTTAAATTAACAACCTTAGCGATGGGTGCTTCTATTCTTCCAATGTCAAATTTGTGGTCTGCTACTAACAAAAAAAGGTTTATTCAAACTGCACATATTGGCGTGGGGAATATGGGATTGGAAGATCTCAAAGCAATTTCTTCACATGGAAACGTACGCGTGACAGCTTTATGTGATGTGGACGCAGAATATTTAAAAGCAGCGCATCAGCTTTTTCCTGATGCAAAAATATTCAGTGATTACAGAGAGCTGTTTAAAAAAATGCATAAAAAAATTGATGCTGTTGTTGTTTCTACCCCTGATCATACGCATGCTCCTGCTTCATTGATGGCTATGGATTATCGTAAAGCAGTTTACTGCCAAAAGCCTTTGACACATTATGTAGCAGAATCTAGAGAAATGCGTCGCGTAGCACAGGAAAAAGGGGTTGTTACCCAAATGGGAATTCAAGTACATTCTTTTTATGATTACAAATTGGCTACTTTATTAATCCGCGGAGGAATTATTGGAAAGGTTAGTAAAGTGATTGCCTGGTCAAACAAGAACTGGGGATTTGATGGTAAGCCTCCTGCCACTGCGGATCCTATCCCTGAAAGATTAAACTGGAATTTATGGTTGGGCACTTCTGCTGAAAGGCCTTATAACAAGGGGCATTATCATCCAGGAAATTGGCGTAAACTAATGGACTATGGTTGTGCTACATTGGGGGATATGGGGGTCCATATTTTTGACACTCCATATAATGCACTTGAATTAGGAGTACCCAATACTATTACAAATCATTGTCGACCCTCAACGGGCTATGGTTATCCTGAACGCAATGTTGTTCATTATACGTTTGATGGCACACCTTATACTACTTCTCATTTTGAGTGGGTATGGTACGATGGTGTGGCAGGTCCCGAGAAAACAGTAGAACTAAGTTTACCAAATGATGCCAGTCTACCTGATCAGGGCGCGATGTTCATTGGTGAAAATGGTAAACGTCTATTATTACCACATTTTATGCAACTTCCGCAGTTGATTGTTAATGGGGCATTTGTAGATTATTCTATTGTGCAATGTGATACCACAAAAAGCTTAGGGGAACCTGTTCGTGATTATGGCAAAGAGTCTCCACGACATTATCATGAATTTATTGATGCATGTTTAGGAAAGTCTACATGCTCAGCCCCCTTTGAATATGCATCTAAATTAACAGAGACAATTTTATTGGGTGTAATTGCTGGACGATTTGCAGGTCAGACACTTCATTATGATAAAGAGAAATCTCTATTTAGGGAAGCCGATGCCAATAATTATTTGACTGGTGAGTATCGCTTGTTCTGATTAGTTACGGGAGTAGGACTTTTTTTTAAGTTTTTGATAGTCTAAAAAGTAGATGAGACGGGCAGTCAATTCTTTTCCTTGCGGAATTTGAAAAACCTGTCTTAAGTTTTTCCCATAATTGGTAAAAGCAGATCCATCAATAGCATAATCAAGTGGCATCCAATTTTTCCATCCGATGATTAGACGACTGCCGTATTTGAAATCCCACGTGTAAAAAACATCGAGATTATATGCATTATAATTATTATCAACTCCTGGTATAAACGCTCTATTTATCCAATTACCATCTGCATCTACATTAAAGAACTTTTCATAGGTAACACGACTCCAATAATGTCTTGCTCGTAATGTTAAAAACATTCTGGGTGTAAAGTTTAAAAGACCTGTTAATAGCGTAGTTTGTTCAAATACATCTCGCCAACCAATGATGGGTTCACCATTAGCCTCTCTTCTGAATGCATATCCCACATTTCCCATATCACGTTTGCCTTCGCTGCCTAAAGTTATACTCAGCCAATCTGTAAATCGATAACGGAATGAAAACTCATAGCGGAAAAACTCAGCGTTTTCAAATGCAGGTGTAAATGCATAGCCGCCTTCTAAGGCAGCGAAAAACCTTTTTCTACTGTCTGAGCTTCCAGAAAATCCAGTATAGTGCCAAGGCATGCTTCTTACCATTCTTCCAGGCGTCCTTAACTCAAAAAAATCATTTTGCCAAACTGGCTTTGCTACATAATCAATGTTAACATCCCAGAAATTTCGTAAAAAATAAAATGCGCTAGCCCCAATTTCAAGCTCACGCCACGCATAAGGCTTGTATAAATAGGAATTGGATGCACGAATAGAATATCTGTAACTCAGAAACCGCTTCGTTGGGGTAAACTGATTGTAGCTGGCATTGAATATTGTATTCACTTCATTGGCAGCTCGTAAAAATCCTAAATCATTTGGATCATATCGATCTGACTCAACGCTCTGTGTTAATCCATATTGAATTTTACCACTTACTTTTCTAAAACTTAGTCTTGTAGTAAAACCGTTGTAAGGATCTTGACTTTGTATAGCGCTATATCTTGCTGTACCTGAAATAGAGTATCGATTATTTTTATCAAACAGGGCAAAATCCAGCGCGGATACGTTTGCATCACGGGCATTACCATCCCTAATCACATTGGTATTTGTAAAAGTGATGGAGGAGCGACCTTTGAGTGCCTGATCAAGAACAATCAAATTATAATTTGTCAATGGTTCGGTTTCAATGGTCTCTCTTTTACCCGTCTGAATATTTTCTATAGTGGCGTTCATTGGGGCGCTTACTGCATTAAAAATGCCAATTCCTAGATTGTTTTTATTTCTTCCGGAAAACTTTGATGCGTTAATTAATTGTGTAAGACCCGGATTATTGATGATTCGTAAGGAAGGATCATTGGCGACTCTGTCTTTGATAGACCAATAGCCACGAGGGGTTAGACCAATTCTTCGGCTATAAAATAATCCTGCTTTATTGAATAGTTCTGTGCCTTCGGTGAAAAAAGGTCTGTTCTCTTGAAATCTTACTTCAAACGGGGACAGATTCAAAATAA